>SDBV01001687.1_pt1 | contig 33123 bp, 31 predicted proteins | sample 2277081 | NCBI WGS metagenome assembly SDBV01 (sample SAMN10402039, study PRJNA504765) | marine sediment metagenome | isolation source: marine sediment core GS10_PC15, 223 cmbsf | place: Arctic Ocean: Southern Knipovich Ridge | collected 2010 | reverse complement strand
TACCGTCTTTTCGATACTGAACAAACAACAATGAACTATCTGGGGAGAATGTAACTTTATGAATATTATCAAAATTTTTAATGACTTCGCCATTTTTAGTATCAATTAACTCTCCTCTACCATTCCTGTAGTGAACAAACAACAATGAACCATCTGGAGAGAATGTAACTGTAGTACCACTGCCAAAATCTTTTAGGCAATGCGGTACATACCAGCCTTTCTTTTTAACAAAATAATCTTTAATAGAAGGAACAAGGTTGCATGGAACATAGCTAAAAATATCTTGATTAATTGCATTGAGCTTTTGATTCAATGTATCGCCTGTTACATCTTTACCAGGAGTCAATAATCGATCAAGATGATCAGAAAATGCTCCCTGGGCAAATATCCTTGTTGCAGATTTTAACAATCTCTCAGCATCTAGATAATTTAGTGCATTCATAAAATCAATCAATACTTCATTAGAATAACTCTCTATAGTTGTCAATTGTTCATTAGGAGGCTGGTCAGAAATTTGCAAAATCCGTTCAAATGTTTGTTGATTAATGAAAGGGAAAAATAAACCCCCGTCTTGTACAATTGAAAAAATTTGATTACGTACCTCTGCATCGGCTTGCATGAGATTTACTAGTTGATCAGCATCATATACTATTTCCTCTATCCCCTTGCTTATTAGAGTTAGAGGGCCCTTGCTTATTAGAGTTGGAGGATCGTAAACCTGATCACGCGTTACCTTGCTAGCTTGCATGAGATTTGTTAATTGTTCACTACTTTCTATCGTGCTCTGTTGCTCCCCAGCAAGAACAACTGGAATGCCATTATTTACTCCTTGTAAACCAGTTGATAACATGGTGACAGCTATTAAGGTTAATCCAATACTTTTTTTTATATTTATCCTTTTAATGAATTTCATAGATTCTCCATTTATCTAGAAAAGGCAAAGAATTTCACTTAGAATTAATAATATAGGCAAAAGGCCAATCTGTCAAATGCTTCCTCTGTCCTTTTTGGGGTATTAAATGCTCTTATAAAGGCCTACTGAAGGGATTATCTCGAAAAGGATCAACGAGCTGATTTATTGCTATTAATTTGTAATTTGGTTACCAATTGTTTAAAGCGATTGCCTCGTTCTTGATAATTGTTGAATAAATCAAAGCTGGCGCCTGCAGGAGAAAATAGTACTTGATCACCTGGTTGTAATGTTTGTGTGCACGCATTGAATGCTTCTTCTAGTGTTGCAAAATATGCACTTTGTTGCTGATGGCGATCACACATATGCTTAAGTTGTTTTGCTTCCTGGCCAAAACAGTAAATCATTGTGACCTTGTGCGTTATGTTCTGAATGAGATCTGTTCTATCAATACCTTTACTTAATCCGCCGAGAAATAAAATAATTGGTTTATTATGCAATTGATTAATTGCCGCGAGAGTTGCTTGTGGAGTTGTTGATTTTGAATCGTTATAAAAGTCTACTTGATTAATTGTTGCTACTTTTTCAAGGCGATGTTCTTGTGGTGGCAGGTTCTTTATACTAGCTGCTACGGTATCAAGTGACTTGCCAAGTAGATATAATGTACTGCAAATAATAAGCCAATTTTGATGTATTAGTTTAGCTGGTAAATTATTGTAACTAATAAGTTCTATTTTTTGTGTATCCCTTTGCATAACAATTGTATTGTCAGTTATAAAAAAAAGACGGTCGGTTGATTTTATTTGTTGAAGCTGTTTTTTGGTAGGAGGTTGTAATGAAAAGAAAGAAAAGTTTTGTGGCAAAGAAAATGAAAATGGCGCTATGCGATCAATAATTTCTAAGGGTAAAAGGGCGTTTTGATGCTGTTTTTGGCGAATGATAATGGGGAGCTTTGCTTGAAAATATTGCTCTAACGTTGCATGCCGATCAAGATGATTAGGATAAAAGTTTGTCCAAATGGCAAGATCAGGAGCAAATGTTTTACAATGTTCCAGTTGAAAGCTAGAAACTTCCAGTAGTGCCGCATAAACATTGTTGTGCTGATTGAGTAAATCAAGCATGCCAACTCCAATATTACCGCCAGTACAAACGGGAAACTGTTGCTCGTTGAGGATGTGTGATAATGCGTGTGTGATAGTTGTCTTTCCGACGCTACCGGTAACAGCAATGATTGGTTTTTCCCATGCATGACTAAATATATCTAACTCAGTAATAAATTTGTGCTTATAATGTGCATATGAGCGCAAATCTATACCAGGACTTGCAATGATGTAATCATTCTGCTTTAAAAATGATTGAAGGCTATTATTGTTGTAGAAAGGAATATTGTTGCTGGTTAACCAATCCTTATCGTGGTTACTCAATGGTTGACTATCAAGTATTTCGATAGGATTGCCATGTTGACGAAAATATCGTGCAGCTGATTTGCCAACTATGCCAAATCCCCAAATGCCGATCTTTTTGTTATTTAAGTTCATGATAGTAATTACTATACACCATCGGTATTAACGCATAAAGGAGTTATTGAACTCATTAGAAAAATAATAGAAAAAAGTGTATTATAATAGATAATTACCGCATATGTAATGAATAAATGAACAATAGTAAGGATGTATGAATAATGGCAGACAATACAAAACCAGAAAAAAAAGTAAGTTTTAAAGAGACGCTGAATTTACCTCATACCGATTTTCCTATTCGTTCAAATCCAAAAGTTGATGATCCGGCAATGATTGATCGATGGAAAAAAGAGGATTTATACCGTACAACCTTTTATCATAATGAAGGCAAAGAAAAATTTATTTTACATGATGGCCCTCCCTATGCAAATGGCCACTTACACTTAGGGCATGCATACAATAAGATTCTCAAAGATATCGTTACTAAATCACAACGTATGTTTGGCAAACAGGTACCCGTTACACCAGGTTGGGATTGTCATGGGTTGCCAATTGAATTGCAAGTAACCAAAGAAAATCCTGATCTTTCACCTCAAGAACTTAAAAAGGCATGCCGTGCGTATGCTGCCAAATGGATTGATATACAACGAGAAGAATTTAAAAGTCTTGGCGTACTCATGGATTGGGATAATCCATATCGTACAATGGATTTTGATTATGAAGCATCAATTTTACGAGCTTTTGGGCAATTTGTTGCTGATCGATATATTGAACGTAAAAATAAAACGGTACCGTGGTGTGCATCATGCCAAACAGTATTGGCAACAGCAGAAATTGAGTATCAAGATCGCAAGGATCCATCAATTTATGTACTGTTCCCACTTGAACCAAAAGCGCGTGAGAAACTATTTCCACAGTTAAGTGATAAAGAAGTAAATTTACTTGTGTGGACAACAACTCCTTGGACTTTACCGCTCAATAGGGCAGTGTTATTGAAACCTGGTGCTGAATATGTGGTGCTAGAAGCACAGGATACCTATTTTATTGTTGGAAAAAATCTTGCTGATCATCTTACTTCATTAATGGACGTTGAAAAAAAAGTTGTTGCAGAGTTTTCTTCAGATACATTAGTATCAATTGGCAGTAGAGCGATTCATCCTTTTGTTGAGGGGTTGCATGTTCCAATATTGCTTGATCAATCAGTATCGCTTAAAGATGGAACAGCCTGTGTTCATAGTGCTCCCGGATGTGGACCACAAGATTATGAAGTTGGTGTTAAAAATAATCTCGAAATTTTTTCTCCAATCAGTCCTGATGGAAAATACACCATCGGCATTGCCCCAAAAGAGTTAGAAGGAATGCCTGTTGTTGAAGGACAAATTTGGGTAATCAAAACATTAGCAGCGCAGAATAAACTTTTTTTCAAAACGAATATCAAACACTCGTATCCACATTGTTGGCGCTGCCGTAATGGATTGATATTCCGTGCAACAAAACAATGGTTTTGCGATTTATCCCGGGGAGGGTTAAAACAAAAAACACTGGAGGCAATTGATACTATTACAACAATTCCTCAAAAGACAATTAATCGTTTGAAAGCAACAGTTGAAGGAAGGTTGGAATGGTGTTTATCTCGCCAACGTGTGTGGGGAGTGCCGATTCCTGCTTTGCTCTGTACACAATGTGATTATACCTACATCAATCAAGCATTAATTGAAAAGGTTGCTGCAGAAGTTGCAAAACAGGGTATAGTTTATTGGGATATTGCTGAAGTTAGCGATTTATTGCCTCGTGATTTTACCTGTCCACTATGTAAAAGCGCTTTGTTTAAAAAAGAACGGGACATTTTAGATGTCTGGTTCGATGCAGGGATAAGTCATTTTGCTGTTTTAAAAAAACATAAAGATTTACGTTTTCCCGCTGATATATATTTAGAGGGAAAAGATCAGCATCGAGGTTGGTTCCAAAGCTCATTATTAACCAGTATGGTACTTGCAGGTAAGCCGTGTATGAATATTATTTTTACACACGGATTTACTGTTGATGAGCAGGGCAGAAAAATGTCCAAATCGCTAGGAAATGTGGTTGCTCCGCAAGATATGATTGATAAACTTGGTACTGACGGATTGCGATTATGGGTTTCGAGTATTGATAGTGCAGGAGATGCTATTGTCTCTGATATATTAATGCGCAATGTGCAGGAAGTGTTACGCAAGATTCGTAACACGCTACGTTTTTTGCTGTCTAATCTCTATGATTTTAATAAAGAAACTGACGCTGTTGCATTTGACCAGATGCAAGCTATTGATCAATATGCGCTGCAAGAGTTATTCGAACTGAATTATCATATTCTTAAATGTTATGCAGAATATGATTTTACTGCGGTATTTCATGCATTGGCCGATTATTGTTCAGTTAACTTAAGTTCATTTTATTTAGATATCATCAAGGATCGTTTGTATTGTGAACAGGCTGATAGGTTACCTCGTCGATCGGCACAAACAGCATGTTGGTATATTTTAGATACACTTACCAAGTTAATAGCGCCGATTCTTTCATTTACAGCAGAACAAGTAACAGATCATTATCAACGTGATAAAAAAACATCAGTTCATTTACAACAATTTGAGAATTTACAAAGTATCTGGAAGCTCTTAGCACAAAAAATTACTGCTTTATATCCTGGTTTAGATGTGTTAGCTGCACATGGTTTTGCTGTGGATACGCTAGCACGTATTGATGAATTAAATGTAGCCGCCAAGAAAGAACAACAATGGGATGTTATTAAAAATATTCGTTCAGCTTTATTAAAAGCTATTGAAGAGCAACGTGAGCAAGGGCTCATTAAACATTCACTAGAGGCTCGCATTACTGTATATTTTGATGTCAACATAGAGAAACTTAAAAACTTACCGCTTTTCTTTAAAGAATTACAAAATACGAACCAAACTATAGAAGCATTTTTTAAAGAGCTGTTAATTGTTTCTCAATTTATTATTGCAGCTGATTCTGCAGGATTAGAACAGACTGATTATGAAGGATTATATGCTAAAATAGAAAGAGCGATAGGGGATAAATGTCCACGTTGTTGGCAATGGGAACCTTCTGATCATGAACAAAAACTCTGTTCTCGCTGTCAAAAAGTGTTACGACAATAAGAAAGATTAAATCGCTATCAAATAAACACCGAAAAGCATTAATAGCATGCCAGCACTTGATTTAAGTGTTAGTGGCTCTCCTAATGTAAGTGCTGCGAATACAATGACAAATACAAAGCTCAGCCGATCGATGGCAACAACTTTTGATGCTAAACCATATTTAAGTGCTGCAAAATAAAAAAGTAATGCTAACCCTCCAGCAATGGCTGAGAAAAAAATAAATAGACCATCTTTAGAGCTCAATAAAAATTGTAATGATTCTCGATCAATTTTTTTGAATACAATACTAGTTATTATAAGAAATGCACTTATCATGATAGCTCTGACAGTTGCTACAAGCATCGAATTTACATGGTTCATACCAAGTTTTGCAAAAATAGTAACTAATGAGGTGGTAAATGCGGATAACAAAGCATATACAAACCAAGGCATAATGATCCTTTGCTATATAATTACATACTAATGTAATCATACGGTTATGATGCAAAATGATGCAAGAGAATAGCTTAACTGAACGAGATAAGATAAATGCCGCCAACAGTTAATATAATGCCTGCGATTGCTTGTAATTTAAGTGGCTCACCTAATACAAGTACAGAAAGCACTATAACAAAAACAAAACTAAGCCTATCAACAGCCGTTACTCTGGAGACAAGGCCCATATTGAGTGCAGCAAAATAAAAAAGCCATGAAAAAGCTCCAGCTAAAGCCGATAATAAAATTAATAAGCCATCTTGAGTTATTATTGGTCGTAATACAGCCATATTACATTTTTTACATAGTATACTGATTATGATAAGCACAATACTCATGATTAATGAGCGAATAGTTGTTGCAGCTATGACATCAATTTGTTTCATGCCTAATTTTGCAAAAATTGCAACGAGCGATGCTGCAAATGCAGATAATAGAGCATATACAAACCACATCATACTCTCTCCTTTTGAATAGTCTTAATGTTTATTTATTTTTTACTTTTGTTTCCCACATCCTTGATTGTATCATTCAACTCTTGAATTGCTTTTTGAAGATCAAAAATAGTTTGATCATCAGGCCTTCTTGTTGTAGGTTGCTGATCTTCTTGTGGAGCTGGTTGTGGTGGAGTTGCCGGTGCAGGTTGTTGTGCTTCAGGAGCTTCTTCTGGCTGCTCTGGTGGTGGTGTTCCATAGGCACGTTTTTTTGCTTCGCTGATGCGATTTTGCAATGTACTCCATTCACCTTGTATCTCTTTTATTTGCTTGGCGATAGGATCAAGTGTTTTCTTGTACGAGTCAAACATATCTTCTAGTTCTTTTTTGTATTTTGTCTTTTGCGCTGGTCCTAACTTACCAAAGGGAAAATTTAATCCTTTAATATTGCTTATCGCATTCTTAATTGCTTTGATTGTCTCAGGAATATAAAATTTGACTGTATCTGTATCAACTTTTTGAGGGCCTAATAAATGTTCTTTTATATTCTTTAAGACATCGCTTTTATCGATAGCATCCACGCTTTTATCGATAGCATCCATCGCTTTGTTTAAATCAATAGAGATAGTAGTCATTAGTTGGTCGATTTGATTAATCGCAGAATCTACGCGTGGAGTAATAGTAGGTTTTTTATCTTTGGATGGCTTAGGCTTTTTATCTTTAGTATCTTTAGAAGCCGCAGGTTTTGCAGGTTCTGTTGGAGTAGGAGGGCGTTTTGTTGGTGTTGTTACTGGAGCTGCTCTATAAGGCGCACCATAGGTTGGCGCTCCAGAATAGTACGGATAATCATAGCCTGGTGCATTTGGATAATATTCTTCTCCAAATGGGACTCCTTCAACTCTTGTTGGTGTAACGACTCGTGGTTTTTTAGCTTCTTCAAGTGCTTTTTTTGCTGCAGCTTCTTCCTCTTCGCGTAGTTTTTTTGCTGTCGGTTCATATTCTGCAATAATCTTATCAATCTCTGATGGAATATTTAATACATAGAGAGCTTCTAAATATTTATTTATTATTTTTTTAACTGCTTGTTTTGATTGTACACTCATTTTTTGGATAGCAAATGATGGAACTTCAAATTGTGGCTCATCTTTTGCTAGGGTATTACGTAATTGTGCAAGGTTGTTGTAAAGCACTTCATTTTTTAGCAAATCATCAAGATATCGGTACCTTTTAGTTTTTGGATCTCGATCTTTAAGTTTATGTAACTTTTGATTGAGTTGTTCGATATCGTTTTTAACGCTCTTCCAACTGAATGTAGGTTTCCAGCCTTCAAGTTGTCTTTGTTTGCCCCATTTATTGATCTTTTCAGGTAATTCCGGTCCACTATGCACTTTGGTGATAAAACCTTCCGTGCTATTGATGATAGTATCTATTATTGCAATAGCATCTTTAGTCTCTTTAGTTGGCTTCGTTGGTTTTTTGGGTGGAGTAGGAGTAACTACCGGTTTTTCTTCTGGTTTAACGGTAGGAGGTTCTGTTGGTTGAGGAACTGATGCTTCTGCTGGTTCTTCAACCAATGGACCAAAAAGTTCAGCTAATTCCTCATCGCTCATTGTATTAAGTGTTTCAACAGCAGCCTGTGTCATTTCTTCTTGTTCTTCAGGAGGTAGATCTTCAAACCACTGGGCAAATTCTGCAAGATCTTCAGGTGGCGGCGCTATTGGATCTAGCCCATGCATAAAAAATGTTCCGATTAATAATGTAGGTATAATAAATAGTTTATATATCAAATTCATTGCAATCCTTTCGATTTCTAAAGTATATGCATTGTATTTACCGATTATAATATAGTATAAATTCACTATGTACAATACACACACGTTTTTAATTGAGCATACAATTTGATGTCTAATTGTACAATAATAAGTATAAAATAAATGAGGTCGCATGTCTATTTTTCATTTATTTTCAGGCAGAAAAGGGCGTAAAAATGCTCAATACACGATGAAGAAGGGCTTTTTGTTGCTTGAAATTATGATTGCCCTGGTGATATTTAGCATGCTGGTTGTGGTGATTACCCATTATCATTGGCAAATCGTTAAGCATCAGGGAGAGGCAATCAAATATATTGAAGCGCTCAATAAAGCTCGTGCATTTTTAGAAAATATTCCTCGAGATACTTCTGGGGCTTCTCCAGGTATGTCTAAAGCGAATAAAGCCAATGAAAATATATTGAGCAAAGATGAGTATACCTTAACCTGGAAAACCTATCCGGTTGATAGTATACAAAGTAAAAAGCTATCTGCAACGAAGAGTAAGGCCTTACCATATAACATTACTCAGGTGAATGTAGCCTGGAAAACATTTGATGGAAAGCAAAAATCGATTACGCTGACATCTGGTTATACAACCAAAAACACAAAGGATGTATATAATGTTCAATAGTAAAGGATTTTTACTGGTCGAATATTTGCTGTATTTTTTGCTTCTTCTCTTTCTTGTAATGATAGTATTTCAGTTTAGCAGCTCTATGTATCAATGCTTAATCATTTCCAGCCAACGATGCAATAAAATGATAGCATTATGTGCGGCACAAGATCTTTTGGTACGTGATCTGCAAAGTGCGCCCGCAGAAAAAACTCGATGGAAAAAAATAGCAAAATCATTGCTGATTTGGCAAGGCAAAAAAAATGATATTGGTTGGATGCTTGACGGAGAAAAGTTATTTCGACTGGAGGGGACCTATAGTACATCACGGGGCTTATGGTTGAAAAAAATCAAAAGCCTCGTCGCTAATAATATTACGCAGCTAACGTTTGATGTTCATATGCATTCTGTAATGAATACTAGTATAGTACATAATGTTTCTATAGCTTTTGAAGGCAACATAGGTAATACATTATATGCTATTTCAACCTCTGTACGTATAAGAAATGGATTTCTAACGGTATGAAGTATAAGCACCATCTAAAACAGGGTTCGAGTGTATTACTTGTATTACTTTTAACGACCGTACTGATTATATGGTCTACTTCTCTATGGCGCAATACAACGCATATGATGGATATAGTGCATAAACGGTATCAGTATGAGCAACTATTTAGAGTTGCCGAAAGTTTACTAAATTACGGGATTGTATGGTGTAGAGAACATGTTAATGACTTGTTATTGGATGACAAAGAAAAAAAGAAAGATCACATCATTGATGTTGGTTTATGGCCACCAGGTATGCATGAGCAGTATGAAGGGACATTGCAAATTAATGTGAAAAATATGTGCATTAATTTATGTGCCAAACTGCGTAATGATAATCGTGTTATTTATGCTATGCACTGTACATTGGAAGCGATAACTAAAAGAGTTGGTAAAGATAATAAGCATCAAGCAACAATGATAAAGATACGTGATTGGTCAATCAATAGAACATAAAAAATGGTTATTACTGTTATTATCTGCATGGTTGCTTAATGCAGCTTTTTTTTATCCTCATTATTGTTCGTGGTGTGTGTTTTTATTCTTAATCCCCATTTTTTATCTAGCAATAATTAATCCAAGCATTCTATCATTTAAGGAAGGTTTTTATTGGGGCGCTCTATTTTTTTCATGCCATTTTTATGCTTTTGCACAATTAATTATTGCAAGAGCAGAAGGGCGATACAAACTAGGAGCACTATTATTTTTAATTATGTATTGTGCTTTACATGCGGGATTATGGTTTTGGGCCGCTTCATGGTTATCAAAAACTTTCAGCAAATATGCACTTAAATTTTGTATAGTTGTTTTCTGGGTGCTGATAACATACTGCTATTTTTGTTGGATGCAACATGGCGTGCTGTGGATTTTTGGTCATATTGAAGGGTATCCATTTGCCTCTCCATTATTACCGCTTGCATATTATCATTCTTGGTTGTTATTGCTTTATTTCATGAAGCAGTACGTACTATTATTTTTTTTAATAAGTTGCTCTGGATTTATAGCTTTACTTTTTTGTACAAAACAATATATATGGATACTGCCATCTTTATTGTGTTTGCTTCCTTTTTTAGGGGGAAAATTCTTAGTGCAACATGCTGATGATATTCCGAGCTATCTATCTAAAATAGGTTATGTGCGTCCTCCAAAAAGTGAGGCATATCCGTTAGATGTTGCTCAAGAAATACAGGGGGCTATTACAGATCTTTTACAGCAACGATCTGATGTTAACTGCATCGTTATGCCAGAATCAAGTTATCCATTTCCGCTTAATGAAGATCAAGACATGATTGATTTATGGTGTGATAATGCGTTACCTGATGATGTAAGCTTGCTGATTGGTGCACATCGAAGAGAGCAGCATGCGTTGCATAATTGTGTATACCTACTTAATCAAGGCCGTATAGTTAATTTCTACGATAAAAGGCATATGATGCCTTTTGTAGAAAAAGTGCCTTCACTATGGAATATATTTACCTGTTTTTATACGTTATTTCTCCAAAAAAACCGAGAATTTTCACCGGGGAACCGGCCAAATGTATTATTCACTTTAAGTAATAATGTTACCTTTGTGCCGCGCATTTGTTCCGAATTATTTTTTGATACGACAGGTAATAGGGACCATATCATACAGAAAGATATCCCTATGCTGCTTGTTGTTAATGATAGCTGGTTTTTGGGCGAATATATGCGAAATTTGATCTGTTTATATGCGAAACTGAAGGCTATTGAGGAAGGGCGCGAAATACTTTATGTTGGTCACTACCATGCTCTATGGATTAATAGGACGGGAAATAGCATATTTTTGTAAGAAAAAATGAGCAACCAAAATTTGGGATTCTTTTTTTATGCTACTCAGAGTTAAAAAATTTCTATTGAGAAATAAGAATACAACAAGATCTGCTATAGCCGTGGATAACGTTTGACAATTTTATTCTCATTTTGTAATCTTATTTAAAATGATGCCTTTTTTTTGTATAAATCAACCGTAGGAGTTTTTTATGAATAACATAATCACAAACAAAAAATCTATGTTGCTAATGATTTCTATTGGCTTTTTAATTGGATTAACAACATCTAATACAACAATAATCTGTATGAGGGCAATTTCTGTTATTAATTTGGATGAGCAGTATGGATTAGGATTAAAACTTATTCATAAAAACCATTTTGCTTCTGCTATTAAAAAGGATAACGCTGATAAATTTATTGGTCATTTTAATCATGCATATTCAACAAGTCCAGAACCAACCACGCCGGAAGATTTTGCTGATCTTTGTGAAGCAACTGCGCTTCAAAAGCCAAAGATAGATAAGCAATTAAATAACCTAGCACAACTAACTCAAAGTCGACATGCAAATTTACTTAAAAGACAAGCTGCGCTAAAACAAAATAAATTCTTCACAATAGATCCAAAAAATATGAGAAAAAGCGGTAAAGATGCTGTTTGGGGAATTGCCTTGAGCGCTGCTGGCTCAGCAGTAGTAGCATCTTCAATGCTATACTCTGATGATCTTCTAAATTCCGAAGTTGCTTTTAGCGGATTATTAGTCGGATTATTAGCAAGTACAGCAGGTCTATTTAAATTGTTATATGATATGCCAAGACACCTCTGGAAGGGTCTTGCTTCTCCAAAAAAGCTTAAAGAAAAACGGAGTCGCAATAAAGCGATTATGGATGCAATTAAAGAAAAAAAAGATACTTTTAATACCCTATGCACTGCCAACATGTTTAGATCAAGCGAATCTTTTCAAAAGTGGTCCGCTCGTTAGAGATTTCGGTTTTTCCAGAAGATAGATCTCATATTCGAAAAAACTATGCTCCTCAAAATATTTCTTGAATGCGATGCTTGACTATCTTTGCTCAAAAAGAAGCTCCCAATATAAGCATTAGAAGAAAAATAATAAAAGCTGCTGATGATTTTAATTAAAGTTCTCTTAAATTGGGAAAATTAAATGAGATTGTCCTGGTATCTACAAGGAGGATGTTCCCAACCGGCTCTTTTTGGTTTATAATTATATTGTTTACTATGAGTGAAATTATTGCGCAGAGAAAGGATAACAATGAGAGTGTGGTTACGTAACGATATAGAAAAAATTGGCATGGCAGGGGAGATCGTCAATGTTAAAGATGGTTTTGGAAGGAACTATCTCATTGCCAGAAGTCTAGCAGTAGAAGTTACCGACAAAAATAAAGCATTTTATGAAACACGCGCAACAAGCGTTGATCAGCGTAAAGAGGTAATTGCATCACAGACCTCCATGCAGGCAGAAAAAATTAATAACATGCAGTTAGTCCTTAAACGCAAGATGCACGATAATGGAAAGTTATATGGTTCAATAAACCCTGCAGAAATTGTTGATCTTTTGGCCCTAAAGGGGATAAGTATTTCAAAGAGTCAGGTCGTATTTGGAAAATCAATCAAAGAGCAGGGAGAGTATAAAATTACTATTAAATTATCTTCACGATTGCAACCGCAAATAATCTTAAAAGTTACTCCAGAATAGACTATTTACGAGTATTGTTGCAGCGCATCATTTGCTAAGTTTAAGTGAATAATAAAATCTGCTATTCGAATCAGGTATAGGGTTAATGTATAAAGAGAGTCGGTATACTCAATCTAAACCCAAAATTATTGCTCCAGAAAAAATGCTGGGAAGAAATCTTCCTGCGAGTATAGAAGCAGAGCGTTCTGTATTAGGTGCACTTTTATTAAATGATGAAAATATTAATCAAGTAGCTGAATTGTTGCTTCCTCATGATTTTTATAACCCCTCTCACAAAGTTATTTATGAGGCAATGTTAAATTTAGTTCAGCAGAATAAGCGTATTGATCTTATTACATTGCAAGATGAATTAGTTAAACGTGAACAACTGGAATCAATAGGAGGCATTGTTTACCTAGTATCGCTGCAAGAAGATATACCGGCTGTTGGGTTAATTAAACAACATGCAAAAATAATTAAAGAAAAAGCAACATTGAGAGAATTAATTAGTTCTGCTGCTACGATCATAACGAACTGTTATGATCAAAACGATGAAAACATTGAGGCTGTTTTAGATGAAGCTGAAAAGACTATTTTTAATATATCCAATAAACGTACAAATCAAAGTTTTGTTCAACTCAATATTTGGCTTAAAAAAACATTTCAACATTTATCCGATATTAAAAGTCATAGCAAAGGTATCACCGGTGTACCATCCGGGTACAAAAAATTAGACCAAATATCGAGTGGTTTTCAAAAGGGTGATTTGATTATTTTAGCTGCGCGTCCTTCAATGGGGAAAACAGCATTAGCGTTGAGTATTGCTTCTTATGCAGCAATGAATAGATCCACTGTTGGTTTTTTCTCACTTGAGATGTCTGCAGAGCAACTTACCTTGCGTTTACTAGCGTCTACTTCGGCTGTTAATCACCACAATATTAGAAATGCGACCATTACATCAGAAGAATGGATAGAACTTACTCATGTAGCAGCACAATTGGCTGAAATGAAACTGTTTATTGATGATACTGCTATGCTTAGTCTTATGGATTTGCGTGCAAAAGCACGAAAACTTAAAATGGAGCATGGATTACAGTTTCTCGTGATTGATTACTTGCAGTTAATTCACGCCAATCAAAAATATGAAAATCGTCATCAAGAAGTTTCTGCTATATCACGATCACTCAAAGCATTAGCAAAAGAGCTTGATATTCCTATTCTTGCATTGTCACAGTTATCACGTGCAGTGGATAGCCGGATGGATAAACGGCCTATGCTTTCTGATTTGCGAGAATCAGGAGCTATTGAGCAAGATGCAGATCTTATTATGTTTTTGTATCGTGATGTTATGTATAATGCAGAAACAGAAAATCCCACTTTATCAGAACTCATTATCGGTAAGCAACGCAATGGGCCTACAGGTACTGTTTACCTGGACTTTATTAAAGAGCTTACAAAATTTGAAAATATGGATGATGATGAATACTAGTCATCCTCTGACACAAAAAACCTTGAATAATCTATCCTTTTAATTTCTCCATCTTCAATTTCATAACCTAAGTTACGCAGATAGCATTCTTTTGTATTTTTTGGTAGCCCCTCAAGCCAATTAAGGAAAGCTGTATTATTTTGATCATCAAGCTCTCGCTCGTTTTGATGATATTCATTTAGAGCTCTTTGGGCTGCTTTTGGTCCGTACTCTTCATCATACCGTCTGCTATGAACATAAGGAAAATCCGCTAAACTAGTCTTCATAAGTTTGCCGTTGACATAATCACAGTACGATACCGAGCCGCTTTTCTTTAGAAGTTCTAAAGCTTCTTGAGCAGAATTTGCACCAGTTTTTTTTGCGCCCATAGATTGTAGCCAATTTGGTATGGCATTTGTATACAAAGCATTAAAACAATCTAACAATGACATGCCTTGGGGCGCTTCAGCCCAAAAATCCTCCGGCCTCATTTGTGCTAACTCTTCTTCTTGCTCCATCTGTGGATCAGCAAATTTATCTAGTTTAAAAAAAGGATTATTATGTTTTTCTACTAATCTTTGCTTCTTAATTCTTTTTAGGTCTGATTCTATTTCTAAATAATCGTACATTTCTTTTGCTCTTTGTATTCCAGCAAGAGAGATTTCTGATTTCTCCTCTTCAGTTTTAGCAGCGTCCATCCGTGAAGTGTATTCGTGTAATTCTTCACTGAATGCCAATGATTTCTCCCCTGATGTTGACGTACTTGTAATACCTCCCCTCTCCATAGTGCGGCTTGTATGTGCTGCCAGTAAAGCCAGAATCATTAAAGTAAAATTATATTTTTTCATTTATTTGCACCTTTCGTTTCGCTCATGCAATTCTCTTGCTAACTGTCGACGAACTTTTTCATTGTTCCAAAATCCTTCGTTTAATTCTTTTTGGGTACTCAAATGTTTTTCGTACGTATCAATCTCCGTTATTTTGTTCTTACATTTCTCCAAAAGATGGGGATCTTTAGAAAGCTTTTTAACCGTCTGCAATGCACTTTTGATAATTGCCAATTTATTATCTAAATCATCTTTATTTTCATAAAGAGGTAATATTGGCAAACCCTCAATTACCTTTTCTAATTCCTTATGATTTAACTTTGCTTCAGACAAGCATTTTAATAGTTCTAGAGCTGGAAAAATTCTCTCAAAATTTTTTACAGCTTTATTATTTAATGCATCAACAAGGTTCTGCCGTTTTTGAGGTGATGTTGCTTCATATATCAACATTCCAGATCCAAAACCTATGACAGGAGAGCCAACAATGGTTGACAGAATCCCTACGGTTTCTATGGCCCCTACGTCAGGCATCATTTCTACTATGTTCCATCCTAAGCCAAACGTTAATGCACATATTCCAACTCCACCAGCAACACTCAATAGGCAAGCTTTTGCTTCGGAAGGATTGAATCCCTGATAAAATTTTGCCGTTTTAATCAGATCATCAAAGCTTTTTATAGATAATTCAGATCGATATGAATTAGGTCTTTTTTGAGTAATAGTTGTCAGAAGTAACCTACTTTGAGGCGTAACTGATCGCATAGATGCCAAAGGCAATTTACAGTCTGGTACAGGCCGATTAGAAAAAGATCTATTTTGAGTAACGGTCGACAAAGGAAGCCTGCTATTCGAGATTATGGGTCTTGGATTTGTGCAAGAGGACTTAGGCATTCGAGAACCAAACCTAGTTACCATTGGATAAGAAGTGTTCATGCTTATGATGGTTAGAAAAACAACTGCTACTTTTTTCATAATGTTCCTTGTTTTTGGGTGTATGTTTAAACTATTCCTTATCAAATTACGAAGAATAAAAAATCACGTTTTTTTTATTTAGTTAATAATGTGGTTAAGGTTATAAAATTTTGTACTGATTATCAAACAAAAAATAAAGAAGGTAATAAATAGTTATTGCGAATATTAATAGAGCATTGTTATTTAAAAATATATTTAGTAAGCTTCCCACATCGAATCAAAATACAATGTAAATTATAAGAAAGGAAAAGAATGCAAAATAAAAAAGCAGTAAAAGCATGTATGTATGTATCATTGTTTACACTTATCATATTACAACAACATAACATGCAAGCAAAAATTGAATCAGAGATAGATAATCAGATAAAAATAGAAAATATGCTGACATTAAATAGACAGCCATGGCGTCCTGTGCAAGAAGCTATACATGATACTGTAGTGCAAATTTTTTCTCAAGTTGCTGAAATTGATTTGTTAGAGCCATATAAAACTCCTGCACAATTTGGTGCTCGTGGAAGTGGTTTTTTCATTAATGATCAAGGTTATTTAGTTACTAATGCTCATGTTGTTGATCAAGCAATAGCTATTTGGGTTTGTATACCAGCATTGGGCAAACATTTTGTCACGGCACATATTATTGGTATATGCCCAGAAAGAGATCTTGCATTATTATGTGTTGATAACGAAGATTTAGAAATAATTCGTCAAGAACTTGGTGGAATTTCATTTTTGTCTTTGGGAGATTCTGATTTAGTGCGTAGAGCTGATGAGGTTTTGGCACTAGGATATCCTCTTGGACAAGAATCACTCAAAAGTACGACTGGCGTTATTAGCGGCAGAGAACAGCATTTTATTCAAATAAGTGCCCCAATTAATCCAGGAAGCTCAGGTGGGCCACTGTTGAATATTAACGGCGAAGTTATTGGTATTAATTCTGGTGGTTTTCAGGAAGCACAAAGTGTCGGATATATAATCCCAATTAATGATTTAAAACTTATATTGCCTGATTTATACAAAACAACATTGCTACGAAAACCTTTCTTGGGAATTTTATCAAGTCACGGAACCGAAAGCCTTACAAGTTTTTTAGGGAATCCAAAGCCAGGAGGTTGTTATGTTGTTGAAGTAGTCAAGGATAGCCCAATTTATAAAGCTGGTGTGCAAAAAGGTGATATGATTTATGAAATTAATGGTAATCGCCTAGATATTTATGGCGATATGAATGTTGAGTGGAGTGAGGATAAAGTTTCTATTGTTGATTATATTTCTCGTTTGGGACTTGGAGAAGATGTACATTTAGTTGTATATCGTAATGCTGAACGAATGGAACTTACGGTTAAGTTTGATCAGGCTGATGTGCTTCCTATTCATAAAATATATCCTGGATATGAGGATATTGATTATGAAATCTTTGGGGGCATGGTGGTTATGCCGTTAACAATAAATCATATTAAACTCCTTGCTGATCGAGCGCCAGGTCTCAGTGATTATGCAAGATTAAACAATCAAGCAGAACCGGTGCTATTGATTACCCATGTTTTTCATAATTCTTACGTGAGTCGTACAAGAACAATAACCGCTGGTATTACAATTAATAAAGTAAATGGCGTTGCTGTGAAAACTCTCGATGAATTTAGAGAAGCTATTAAACGAAGTGTGCAAAATGACTACTTTGTCATGAATGTTGCTGATAATATAACACGGGCTTCAGATGATATTTTGGTTGTGTTGCCGTTTAGAAAGATTTTAGAAGAAGGATTGACTTTATCTCGAGATTATCGATATCCACTTTCTGAAACAGTAAAAGAACTATTAACAATGGTAAAGTAATATACATAGTTCTTTTAAAGCAATAGAAAGTAATTGAAGCATGATCCTGTTAGGAATAGATCCCGGATTTCATATCGCAGGGTTTAGCATTATCAAAAAGGATAAACGCAATGTTATGTTATTAGATTGTGGTTATCTTAAAATGTCTCCTTCCAAAAGTTTAATGGTTCGCATCGGTATATTTCATGATTTTTTTGCTGAAAAATTACTAACGTGGGAAGTAACCGATATAGCGCTTGAAACACCATTTCTTGGTAAAAATGCACAGAATTTCTTAAAGTTGGGTTATCTTCGAGGCATTTTATATCTTCTAGCAAATCACAATAATCTGGCTATTCATGAATTTTCTCCTCGGGAAATTAAGCAGTCATTAACTGGATTTGGTGGCGCAAGCAAGGAGCAGGTTGCACGCGTTGTATTACAACTGTTTCCTAAACTTACCATTCCTGATAAACAAGATGTAACGGATGCAATAGCAGTTACTTTATGTAGCCTTTGGAAACATCAAAATCCTTATATACGATAAGATTATTGACTCTTGAGGTTGTTTTTCAGTAAGCTTTCTAGGAATAACAATTAGAGCTTTTTTTAGATGAACTGGAGGAGGCTTATTATGAAGTTTTTCAGTTCTATTCAACAGAGCTTTTCCCGATGCGCGATCAATTCATTTCATACATCAAAATTAATAAAAAAACCTTTTTCTGAAACGGATATCTTATACCTTCATGATAGATTTTTGAGTAACGGGTTTCAATATATTACAGCCAAAGATATTGCTGCTGGCAGATCAATAATAGATACTTGTTTAACATCGCTTAATTATTATCAAGATATTGCGTGTTTGTCTGTTATTAATGTATATGAAGAGCTGCTATGGAAAGGGTTAAGCACCTGCAATATTGAAGAATATTTACTTGATCAGTTCTATAGTGATTTTATGTGGATCGAATTAACATCGATACTTGCTACTGAAGTCTGGTTTACCAAATTCGAACAGCTCATTATTGATTTACATATAGATCAGCATATGCCGATAGTTATTCTTGCATACAACAAAGAAGGTTAATCGCCTAAAAAGCGTGGTGAAATATTGTTGCTCTGTGTTTTCTAATAGACCGATAATGCATATTATGTAAAAACAACAAGCATTAATTAGAACAAGCCCAGACAAAACCATTTCGTTCTAAGGACTTCAAAAAAATCTATATTTGCTCGGAATTATTTATGCTTGGTAAATCAAAACACAGATTGCCTTCATCATTAATCCACATGCCCGGCAATAAATTTTCATCTGCCATAGTGTCTTCTAATAAAGAACCGCCATAAAAAATTTTATCTTCTACAGCAATTGGCGCAAAAAAATACTGATTAATCTGCTTGCCGAATGATTGTTGTATGCTCACACCTGTGGTAAGAGAGTAGTTAAATACATTAAGATTAAGATTGTCACCGCTTTTAGAACAATCAACATAATAAATATAGTTACCTATATGCCTCGGTAATAAAGGCAATATCGATTCATATAAACGAGAAGGCCCATCAACAACCAAAAGATGTGCAGGAAGTGAAAATGAAAAAAGAGGACAACTTGTCCATGCATCAATACCCTTTTTGATTTGATGATACGTGCATGTTATCATTTTATCCTGTTTATCTATAATTACTTCATGTTCAATAACATACCCTTCATTGCTTGAGGTCATTTGTAGAAAAATAATAGGTTGCTTACCAAAGTACAAGATAACTTTTTTTTCTTCTTCTTTAATATATGCCGTTTTATCCTGTTCAAAATCACTGCTTAACAGCTTTTCTACGCGTTCATCAAAATGTTCGGTATTATTAAAATTGTTATCTTGATCATACGTGATATTTGGATAAGGACATTGAACAATTTGATAATAATAATGGTAGGCATTTTCATATTTAAAGTAATACCTAATTCGCTGAATATGGAATAAATCTGATCCTACTTTTTGCGGATACATACAATCACATGTCTTTATTAAACCTGATTGCCCCACACCCGGCGCAATGCGATCCAATTCTCCCCGCATATTAACCTGGAATATGCTATAATAATCGTATTCTTTTGCACTAAAATAACAACAATTATTTCCTTCGTTAATTTTATCAAAAGGAGCTATCCATTCTATAATACCAATATCATAAATTGGTTCATAAATATCTAAAGACTTTGGCGAACGCTTATTAAATAATTTTATTTTAATCTTACCATTATCAATAAAACTAAAACCATCTTCACTTGGCAAAATTTTAAGTCCTGCTGGAGTAAAAGTAGACAAAAGTCCCTTAGCAACCTCTTTGGTTGCAGAATTCCATAACCATAGCTCGATATGCTTTAACGATTTTTGATAGAGCAAATAAACTCTTTGCTCATTTCCTTTACCAAAAGATGCAACCGGATATAAAAACTCTTCGGCCAAAGCAGTGTGTGCAACTAAAAATAAAACGATGATGGTATAACAATATATACTGTATTTCGAATGGTTCATACTTCTATCCTTTTGGCTATGTTTCGGTAAAAGAATAATTACATATGTAAGCTTGCCTCAGAATAAACTGAAAGTACAAGATATGCAAAAAAAACCACCGCATTGACCGAAATCAATGCGATGGAAAAAAGGAGAGTAGTAATGAAGCCTAAGTAAATAAAAAATATTATAAATTAGATATTTAAATTATTATTTTAATAACTAATTCATCTCTGAATTCTACAGAAAATTTCAGAAATGTCAAATAATCCAACTTATTTTTTTATAGTCTATAGAGCGAATTATCAAGATAATTCTCAATTAATCTATACTATTTTTCCATGGCTGTCAACTATAGAGAAAAGAATATCTCTATAAAATGCCAGATACTATTCAATGAGTCAATACCATCTTGTGCGCCCCCAGTTTGAGCAATGCTTCTTCGAAAAACCCTGTTGTAAGGGGCGAAGTAAAAATAAGCTGACTATCCAGGCGGGATAAAATGGTCAGTATAGTATTTGCTCGCTCTTGGTCAAAATCGGTCATAAAATCGTCAAGCAGAAAGACGGGTGACCCCTTTTTTGCTGCTAATTCTTTTATTTGAGCTATTTTGATAAGCAGCATAATAAGCTTTTGTTGGCCCCTGGAGGCGAAAATCCTTGATTTTTTATCCTGAAAATTAATCGTAAAATCGTCCAAATGTGCACCAAAAAGAGACCGCCCATAGCGAACTTCAAGACCATATAAAACTCTACTCACCGCTAAAAATGCATCAAATGAAGCATAAAGCTCCCTTTTGGGGTTATATGCAAAAGAAATTGAAAATTGTCCGTCAAAATAGGATTGTATTATGTGGTGAGCTTCACGTTCAAGGCTTTCTAAAGCAACCTTTCTAGCTACCTGAATGGTATGTGATTTTTCCCATAACTGCCTCGTCCAAAGCTCATATGATTCTTTAGTACATTTGCCGCTCTGAAGCAATGAGTTGCGGTTTTCTACAACCGATTTACATTGTTTGAGGGTAGCAATAAACACTGGGTCATAGAGCAATATTACTTGATCAATAAAGGATCGTCTAATACTAGGCCCTCCTTTAATTAAGGTTAGATCATCCTCTGTCAGCGTGACCACTTTGAAATGATCAATCAATTCTTTATAAGATTTTACCACTTTTTGATTAATTTTAACCAAACGCTTTTTTCCTGATAATCCTACCTGTATTTCATGCTTATGCATCATATCAGATACACTAAAATCAGCTTTAATAAAGAAATTATCTTGATTTAAATGAATTAATTCTCGCGGGATATGCGTTTTAAATGATCGCAGATAACATAGATAATGCACCGCCTCTAATAACGATGTTTTTCCAGACCCATTAGCCCCAGTAATGAGCACAATATCCTGGTCAAAGGTTATTATTTTATGAGCAAAACAGCGAAAATTTTTAAGCTGTATCTGCGTTATTCGCATTGTCATGAAGCTGTATTTGTCGGTGAAACCGGCATAACAAGATAGAGTAAATGCTTATCAGCATCATTCGATTCAAAGATAATCGGCTTAGACGCATTTTTAAGAAAGAACGTAATCTTTTCATCTGAAAAAGCTTGGAGCCCGTTGAGTAAGTACGGCGCATAAAAGCGAATATCTAAATCTTCGCCGTCGAATTTATGGAGCGGCACTTCCTCTTCTAATTTTCCTACCTCCTTATTATGCATAGAAACGTTAAGCATATCAGAAGAAAAATCAAATTGCGTTGCAATAAATTGTCCCGACAGTAAACATGCTGATCTTCGTAATGTTTTGGTTAAATGAGATCGATCTACCGTAGCAGAAACAAAACCATCTTTATTTAAAATGGCATCATATTGAGGAAATGAATCAACTAACAACTTAGTAAAGAAGTTAAATGACTCTCCTGAAAATACTAGTTGATTATCACAAACGCCAAGAAAAATCATCGCATCTTCAGACTTTTCCAAAAGTTTTTTTAATTCAAAAATAGCTCTTCGCGGCAAAAGCCATTTTTTGGGTTCATCCAATGTATATTTGGTTGAGCAGGTTTGAGCAAGGCAATGTCCATCCGTTGTTGTCATTTTAAACTCAGTAGGAGAAATTTCCAAAAAAAGTCCATTTAATGAAGGATTAGCATTGTTCTGCGGAATTAAAAAGGCAACGTTATTAAGTTGCTCTAATAAAAAAGTTCTATCAAAATGCATTAAATTTTCAATCCGCTCAGGAAATGGTGGAAAATCTTGAACATCTTTAATATTTAACGATAAGTTAATTGATCCCGATTTTACTTTTAGTTGTTGCTTGCTAAAACGCAACTCAATTTCTCCTTCTAGCTCTTTGACAAGATCGAAAATCCGTTTTCCAGAAACTAAAAAAGAGCATGGTTCTGCAATATTACTCTCTTTTAAAAGATAGCTTGATTGCAAACTAATTTCTAAATCGGTACCTTTTAAAACCAATTCTTTATGACCAACATGAAATAAAACATAGGTGGTCGCATTAAGGGTGGTTCGCTTCATGCAAATAGGTTGCATTGAAGATAAAATATTTAAAAATGGCTTTTGTTCAACAATAAATCTTTCCATGAATAACCTTATTTATTCTTTAATTATTATTATCAGCAAACGTATCAAGAATAACTTACTTTAATATACAACTATTTTATAGTTAGGTGAATAGTAACTCGCACAGTTTAAAATCTGTTTGTTCGCATCTTATGAAAAATTTTATTGAGCTGAAATATATCTTCGAATAGCACTAAGACTAAGTATTTGGTTGCTTAAAAATATCTTCCTGATAAAATTCTGCTAATTCTGGAAATAACGCTTCCTTTGGTGTTGGCCATTCTTCCCCTTCCGGCATTTTTTTCTCCTCCTTGATTTCTACCGTTCCATTTTGTTTATTACTACAATTATTCAAAATAGCTTCTTTGAACTCTCCGCAAGATAGTTGTTCCAATTCTATTTTTTGTTTATGCTGAATTGCTTTTGCTTTATGTATACTTAAGCCCCTTGCAGTAGAAAAACCTATCTTACACATACAACAAAAATGTTGTTTATTGCTACAATTATTCAAAATAATTTTTTTGGCCTCTCCGAAAAATAGTTGTTCCAATCCTGCTATTTTTTGTTGATGGAGAATTGTTTTTTGATGTTTATTTAAGTTCCTTACAGTAAAAAAACTCTTTTTACATGTATTACAAAAGTGTTGTTTTTTACTGCAATTATTTTGTTGCCTCACAGAGTAACTAAACTGAGCACATATTCCTAAACTTAGACAAAATATAGTACATATAAGGTTTTTCATCATTATTTTTCCCATACGAGCGCATATTGTATAAAAAGAATAGTATTATATTTCATGATTAATTCAAGTTTAATCTTAGATGTTTATGATCGAGGATGTTTTTTATCGTACACTTTTCTCAAATGACTTGTTTCAACATGGGTATATATTTGTACCGTAGAGAGATTTTCATGGCCAAGCAACAGTTGCAATGAACGCAAATCGGCACCATTTTTGAGCATATGCGTTGCCAATGAATGACGTAATTGATGTGGTGAAATGGATCGTTTAATTCCTGTTTTTTTGCATAATTGTTTTAAAATAATCCAAAAGGCTTGTCGTGAAATCGGCTTAACTCTGCCAGCATAATAAATAGGAAAAAGATAATCAGTCTTTCTTTTTCTTGCAAATATACGATGAACAGTCTGTATATATTCCGCAAGCATACTCATCATAGGTTGTGGAATCGGAATCATTCTCCCTTTGCCTCCTTTACCTTGCACAGTAATAAATCCTGTATCAAAATGAATATCTGACAATTTTAACCCAGTCAGCTCACTAATCCGCATACCTGAAACATAGAGCAAATAGAGTATAACTTTATTGCGCATACCAATATTAGTTTTATCCTGTTCTGCAATCGCTAGCAACTGTTCAACTTCGTTTTCAGCAAGATATAACGGTAATTTTTTATCAATTTTAGGAAACGTAAGATCATCTGCTAAATTATTAAATCCTACCTGACGGTGAAGATACGAAAAAAATACTTTTAATGAAGAAATTTTGCGAGCCATACTGCGAGCACTCAAGCTCATTGTTTTAAGGTAAAGTAAAAAATTTTTAATGTGCTGGCGCGAAGCATCTTGCAAAAGAATGTTGCGAGATTGCAAGAACGCCATAAATTGCTCTAAATCACTTTTATATGCATTAAAAGTGTTCGTTGATACACGCTTTTCGGTCAAAAGGTATGCTTCAAACTTGGTTATAATAGATTTATCCATACATTACTACCTGCTAAATCTTATTCTACTCAGAGCAGAAAACCCCAGTTTAAAAACTGGGAATGGGTTGGCTTCGACCCGGCCGTCGTAGCCACTATGGCGTAGTCGGCCGAATTTCGCGCGATACAACGGCTTTTGAGCCGTTGAGCGCTTCATTGTGGAATGATGTATAGCTTACCAAATCCACTAAAAATTGGCCAATGAATCTCTTTAAAGGATTGCATGCACTAAAGATTTTGTATACTATTGAATTATAAAAAAATTAACTGGCCAATAAGCTTATTTTAAGGAAGATACCATGAATGCAAAATACATTAGTTGTTTATCTTTATTACTATTAACCGCTTACCCTGCAATCGGAACGAACCCAAAGTCAATGGAAAAAGAGAAAGTTCCACTTTCATTAAAACAAACAATGGCAGTAAAATTACCTATAGGTGGTACTTATCCTAGAAATTTTGCTCCTTATCCTGTAATATATCCGCGACCATTTGAATACGGTCTAATTGATCGCGGACATGATGTATACATTTATTCCACTCGTACCACTCATCCAGATGTATGCAAATATAATCTGCTTGATAGGGCTTATAAAGAATCACTTTTAACGATGAAAGATCCAGGCAAGCCTAACGAGCAAAAAACAACAATAATTAGTTATGAAAAATATAAAGAAAGTTTTGCTCAATTACCTCCAGAAATACAATATTTTTTGAAGATTGCAAAACTTTACCTCAAAAAGATAAACAAAAAATTAGGTCTTCATTGATTTGTTCTGTAGGATTTGGTTGTCCTAAACAACAATCTTACGCAGTAGTAGACAAAAAATATGAATATCCCCTTAATCGCTTACATTTTCTTCTTGAAGAAAATCCATCACAAAGTGTATCTTTTATTAATATTCTTTATCTCATAAATAACTAAGAAGGACTAATAAACATGAATGCAAAATACATTAGTTGCTTATCTTTATTACTGTTAACTGTTTATCCTGCAATTGGAATGAATCCAAAATCAATGGAAAAATCTGCTAATAAGCAAGAAGAAACTATGGAGGAAGTTCCACTTTCATTACTAGAAGCAATGGCAGCTGAATACCCTATGGGTGGTAATTATCCTAGAAGCTTTACTCCTTATCCCGCAATTGGGATGAATCCAGAGGAAAGTGATCAAACACGTATTACTCAATTAACGCCAGAAATACAATCATTTTTTGAAAACCTCAAAGCCTTGCCTTCACAAGATCAAAAACAAATTATAACTTCATTATTTTATTCTGTAGGATTGAATTTTTCCAAACAAGAAACTCTTAAAATAGCTGGCCAAAAATATAAAGATAGACTTAATAGGTTATACTCTCTTCTGGAAAAAAATCCAGCAATAAAGGATCCCTTTATGGAAATACTTCGTCAGAAGTTACGTTAACTCTTTGGAAGGAATAATAAACCATGAATGCAAAATATATTAGTTGCTTATCTTTATTACTATTAACCGGTTATCCTGCAATCGGAATGAATCCAAAATCAAATGAATCCAAAATCAATGGAAAAATCTGTTAATAAGCAAGAAGAAACTAAGGAAGGCGATCAAACACGTAATGACAACAATTTAACCTACCAAGACGATAAAGAAAAAAAATTTCTAGAAATGTGGGGTTTAAAACCGCTTATTCCTAAAGATAAGCTAGCAGACGAATATCTAAAAATGGTCAACAGGTTATACGGCACCCAAAGTGATGGCAACAAAAGAACTAAATAAGATACGCTAGTTGTTTATCAATATGCCTTTGCTACCAAGACATCAGTAACATTTTTTCGTGAACAGTTAAAACATTCTGAAAATGTTGCCTTTTCTAATAAGCATCGTATTGTAGCTTTATACTGTTTTAATTGCTGTTCACATGTTGGTTGTTGGCACCATCCGGTTTGATAAAAACCGCCCTTTTCTTCCAATTGTTGCTTAAATTGATCAAGTTTTGCCTCTTTATACCACATACTCTCACGCCGCTCACATGCTCGCTCAAAAAGTTTTTGTTGTATATCTTCAAGCAAGGAATCAATGCTGTTTTCTAGCTGATCCAAGGCAACTGTCTTTTTTTCTTGATTTAATCGATTCACCATAACTACCTGATTGTTCTGAATATCGCGTGGCCCGAGTTCTATGCGTACAGGAACTCCCTTTAATTCCCATTTATAAAATTTGGCGCCAGGTGTTTTATGCTCATCATCATCGATGGTAACCCGTACTGACTGATTTTGCAATCGAGTTGCAATATCATGTGCGATACGAATAATAGTACTTTTATCGGCATCACCTTTAAAAATCGGTATAATAATTGCCTGAATAGGCGCAACTTTTGGCGGAATAATTAGACCTTTGCTGTCACCATGCGTCATAACTAATGCGCCAATTAAACGAGTTGTTACTGCCCAGCTCGTCAGATGTGGATATGCATTATTACCTTCTCGATCTTGGTACATCATATTAAATGATTGAGCAAATTTCTGTGAAATCCTATGGGAAGTGCCCATTTGTAATGCTTTACCATCAGGCATAAGCCCTTCAATAGTAAATGTTTTATCTGCCCCTGGAAATTTCTCTCCTTCAGATTTCAGTCCAGCAACAACAGGAATTGCCAAATAATTTTGTGCAAGATTAATATATTCTTGCAACATCATGTTGACTTCATCGTCAGCTTCTTGGGCTGTTTCATGTGCTGTATGCCCTTCCTGCCAGAAAAATTCTGTTGTGCGCAAAAAAGGTCGCGGTCTCATTTCCCATCTAACAATATTTGCCCATTGATTAATTTTGAGTGGCAAATCACGCCACGATGTAATCCAACGAGCAAACATATAGTGAATAATGGTCTCTGAAGTTGGACGGATAACCAATGGTTCTTCTAACTTTTTGCCACCTGCATGAGTAACCATGACAAGCTCAGGTGCAAATCCTTCAACATGTTCTGCTTCCCGTTTAATGAACGATTCTGGGATAAGCAAAGGGAATGCCGCATTTTCATGCCCTGTTTCTTTTATTCGTTTATCTAAAATCGATTTGATATTTTCCCATATCGCATAGCCATAGGGACGAATTACAATTGATCCTCGCACTGGAGATTGATCAGCCAATTCAGCTTGATAAATAACTTCTTGATACCATTCTGAAAAATTTTGATTAATATCTGGTAGTTTACTCATTGAATCATCTTTGGTTAAAATGTACATTCATTATCAATAAGTATACCACATTAATTGCGTTTATTAATGCCATTTAATTCGTTAACCACATCAAAAATATCTTTATTTGGGTATTGAAAAAAATCTACCTGAATAATATTGGGAATATGGCCTGCTTTTTGTGCAAGTTTATCAAGCCGCCTTTTAAGCACAGACTTTCTATTAACTCTTTTAGCACAATTTTTATCGCCGCCAGTCATCGGTGTAATAAAATGGTGTACTATAAATAATTTATTTTTGGGCTCTTTACCCCGAGCGTCAAAAGCTTTAAGACCGCGCAGCGGCATTATATCTTTGTTTATATCATGTAAATCGCTTGTTCTTTGAAAATCCCACTGGGTATCCCAGGCAAAATCCCATATATAGTGCATCCAGGGATATTTGTTATAAGATAATGCTGCATCAGCTTGCAGTAATACCACAAGCCTTTTCCCTGAGTTAATCATTTGAGCAAGGGTCGGCCACTGTTTGTTAACATTTTGCGCATGAACGTATTTGATCATCTTGCTTTCTTTAAAACAGTCTGCGATTTCATCCAGGTTTTTGGTAAAATCCTCAAGAATAAGTGTCACTACTTCGTGCTGATTTGTATCCAAAAAGCAACATATTTCAGCTAACAATTGGTTGAGTGGTTTTCGAGCCGGATCTAAAATACAGTGTTTAAATGGTATTACTCCTTGCTTATCTTCTTCACCATATGCTGCAGTAAGTGCATCACGAACTAACTCATCAACCGGTTTTAATTGATTAAATATATCGCGTGCAAATGGCCGAAAGAGACGCGGAACTTTATCAATCAGTTTTCCCAAATAAGCATCATGAACCAACGATTTATCCATACCATGACAAGCAAATGGAACACATTTTCCTGAATCATTTTTATCATACCAAACAGGTATTTTCATAGCCCGTATCCCATTTTTCAATTGCTGGGTAATATCTTGATCTTGATTATTCACCGCAGATAGCTTATATGATTGAGCATTATGTGCTGCTGCATATGCTACTTCATTATAGCGACGTTCACACAACTGCGAATGACCATTACAAACGAGCGCGGGACGTGTATGTGCTATCATAGGATACATATAATATAGCAAGTAATATACTAGCACTAACCAGCATGTCCTTCTTTTTATACCCACTTTTTCCCCTTTAATTGATTACTTTTGCGTATGGCATTATCAACTGATGCATACTAATGAAATTATTGCATAATTACAATCAAGCAATCAATGCTTAACAGAAATTAGAACAGGGGTGAAATAATCAAGAAGAGTATATTTTTGCTCCTTATATTCAAATATGATGACCTTTATGCTATGGTAATAAAAATAATAAATCATGAGGATCATATGAAGTATAAACTTTTGCATAGTAGCATGTTTTTTGTTACTATTGCATCATTTTCTTTTTTCGCTATTGGAAGTGAAAATATGACTACCTATCTCTTTGCCCACGGCCTTGCAGACACCCACAAGCAGGCACATCATTATACTAAAACTGTTCGTGAAGGTGATACTACCTATCATAATGATCGGTATATTATGGATGGGCATGTTGTTACTTTTGATTTTCCTGATGCAACAGAAGGAAAATTAAGAGTTAATCGCAAAGAAACCAGCCTTGCTCAAGATAATGAAATTGAATGTTTAACCAAAGAATTTGCCAAAACTGTTTATGAAATGAATAGAAATCAAAATGATGGTGGCATTATACTTGTCGGTATTTCACGTGGCGCATCTACCATTATTAATTTTATGGCATCCCATAATAATCCACCAGAAGTCCTGGCATTAATACTTGAAGCCCCATTTGATTCTGCTCAAAGTATTACCGAAAATATAGTACAATATCTTCACATCAATTGGATTCCCGGCATTAAAAGATTAGGAAATCGCTTAATGAGTTTTATATTTTCCAAATATCGCAGGGATGGAATACAACCTATAAACGTAGTTAATAAGATCAAGGCTACTATGCCTATATTAATTATCTGCTCAACACAAGATAACTTGGTCCCTGTTCATAGCTCTATCAGACTATATAAGATACTGAAAGAATCAGGCCATGAAAATGCACATTTATTGGTGGTTAATTCTGGAAAACATGCAAAAATATTTAGGGATATAGAAGGAATAACCTATCAGAATGTTACTCATGCTTTTTACAAAAAATATAATTTACCCCACAATGAAGTATATGCTCAACAAGGCAAAGTATACTTTGAACAACAATGCCAACCTTCAATAGAAAATATTACTAACAAGTATCTTAATAAAAAATAAGTACAAATTTAAGACAAACGGTATAACTTATTTTCCCTGCATAAACCTAAGTTTTTTAAAAAAATACAAAAAAAAACAGATTTTATGTTGCAATTGTTGATTTTGTATATATAAATTTTGTAATATTAATTTAGAAGATAAATTAGCAATAAAAATTAGATAGAGTTAATAAAAAATGTTGATAGTGAGAACACATATGTTCAACCCTCTAAAAAAAGGAGAGGACAATGGCAGTAAAGAGAAAAAAAGCTGCTGCTAGAAAACGGCCTGCTAGGAGAAAAAAGGCTGTTGCTAGGAGAAAGCCGGCCAAAAAGGCTGTCAAAAGGAAAAAGGCAGTCAAAAGGAAAAAGGCAGTCACTCGGAGAAAGCCTGCTAGAAAAGCAGCTGCTCGGAAAAAGCCTGCTAGGAGAAAAAAGGCCGCTGCTAAACGTCGAACCGTTAAACGAGCTTGATAAGCGGATAGGCAACTTAAATAAGGCTCTTTTAGAAACTGTTTTGTAAGAGAGCCTTATTTTATTGATTTTTATCAAATCTTTTATTTTAGTTCTGTCTTTAGTTCTGCCTGGTAAAATAGGTATAATCCCCAAAAAATAATAAAAATAGAGAGAAAGAAATACCGAGATACGGATTCGCCTAAAAAATACCAGTCGAAAAATCCTGCAAACAAAGGGGTACTAAATCCAGCAAATGATAAAAATGTAGCCGAATATTTCCTTAATAAAAACCCATATAAATTGAAAAATATAATGTTGGCTATAAGAATTAAAAGGCCTGCATGAATAATTAACATCAATAAAGAGATGCTATAAGGATCAGTTAGCTTTGTCAGATGGGTAACATTTACCAAGAAGCCTTCCGTTGATTGTGGGGCATATTCTAGGATGAATTTTTTTTCTCCCCCAAAAGCAGTTAGTAGAGCACATAATCCACCAACGAACATGCCGATACCATTGACCATTACTGGAGAATAGTTTCTATTATTAACCAGCCTCCTCATAACAATCCAACCATATGAAGCTGATAGCACAGACAATAAAAGTACTCCTTCAGGCAAAGATAAAAACGCTAAAGAACCTAAAACATCTTCTGATGGAGCTTGCTCTATTAAAATAGGTAAAAAACCTATAAAACCGATTGCTAATCCTATCCATTTTTGTATGTTCATCCGTTCCGCAAAAAACCAGTATGAAAGCAGCGCCGTAATAAAGGGGGAAAGATTATAAAGCAGACAAACCTTGGCCGCTGAAACATATTGCAATGCATAAAATTCAAACATAAATGAGAAATAAATGTGAAAAAGTATAATCTGGACAAATAAAAAGGCATCTCGCCGATCAAATCTCCACCAACGATAATTAAAAAAATATTGATAACCAAGCAATAATATTCCTGCTCCGATCATTCTGACGCCAATAAAAAAGGCGGGTGAAGCATAAAATAATGCAGCCTTTCCTATAGTAAATGAGCTGGCAAGAAGCATGTAAAGCAACAAAATAACAATAAGCATAATCGTGATTATCTCATTTAATTAACGTATATATCCCTGACGAAACTCTTCCTGATAAAAAAGATATAAGCCGAATGTAACAAGAAAAACAGAGAAGAAAAATATCCATGAAACTGTTTCTCCTAAAAAAATCCAACCGTATAATGCAACAAAGAGCGGATCTAAAAATGAAAAAAATGACAGCAATGTTGCTGTATATCTTTTAAGTAAAATGATATTAACCGTATAGTAACTAATATTTACGATCACCGTTAATGCAACTATTTTAATAAATGGAAACCACTGAATAACAGGTAATGGATTCCATGTATCAATAAACGGTGAACTCAATAACATTGCTATTCCACCCGCCAACATAATTATACCATTGAGCATCACTGCTGAATAAAATTCATCCTTAATGAGACAACGTGTAATGACTAAACCATAAGCAAATGCGGTAGCAGAAATAAGAATTGCTATCTCTGGCCAAGACACAAACAGCAGAGCCTTGATCGATTCTTCTGCTGGAGCACTTCCAACCAATGCTGGAATCAATCCAATAAGCCCTATAGCTAATCCCAGCAGTTTTTTTCCTGTTAAAAGTTCAGCAAAATGTACATATGAAAAGGCGGCTGCCGCAAATGGCAAAAAGGTATACAGTAGAGCACATTTAGTGGATGGCACATATTGTAATGCCCAATATTGCGGGACATAGGCAAGATAGAAACATAGGATAAGTTGCACCAATAACCATATATGCCTTCTTGCTACCTTCCATGGCTTATAATTAAAAAAATATTGATATCCTAATAAAAAAATACTGCTTATCAACATTCTAAAAGCAAGAAAAATGATTGGCCCCGCATAATTAAGCGCAGCCTTTCCTAAGGTAAATGTGCTAGCAAATATCGCATATGAAGCTATAATAAGTATCATGGTTCTCGTTCAAATTATGTATTATTGTATATAGATTTCATTGTAACACATAGTCGATTTTCTCCTAAGAATATTTTAATACTTTATTATAGAGCGCTGTTTAAGCTCTTCTCGATAAAATATAGCAAGGCCAATAAAAACAATACCTACCGAAAGAAAAAAATGCCATGAAATCACTTCTCCTAAAAAGAACCAACCATATACTGCTGCAAAAAGAGGCCCCATAAATCCAGCAAATGATAAGAATGTTACCGTATATTTTTTCAATAAAACACCATAAACATTATAGCCAATAATATTAGAAATAAGCGTTATAAGAAGCATATATACAATAAATGGCCCCATACTACTCACTGGTGATGGCTGCCAATTATCCACAAGATATGAGGTTGG
>SDBV01001686.1_pt1 | contig 33123 bp, 37 predicted proteins | sample 2277081 | NCBI WGS metagenome assembly SDBV01 (sample SAMN10402039, study PRJNA504765) | marine sediment metagenome | isolation source: marine sediment core GS10_PC15, 223 cmbsf | place: Arctic Ocean: Southern Knipovich Ridge | collected 2010 | reverse complement strand
TTGAGTACAGTAGCAGAAGAATTAAGAAGGAGTTTAGGTGATTTTAATTGGCCAACCTCATCTGTTTTTATTCATAATCATGTAAATGGTTCCAAGAAGGGAGATTTAGATCCAACTTTTGTTTTAGAACATTATGTTGCAGGGATAAATTATTTTAGACAAAATTTAGAAAGAGCAATCTCCTTAGAGCTCGCTTCATCAGAAACAAGCACAACTTGTTCTTCTCATCCAAACGTGTATCCAGTGTCTTTATATCGGTTCGTATTTCCTTTAATTTGAGAAGAACACAATTTATTGACGCCTTATGCTCCCTTTGTGATACATTTGCCATACCCCCCCCCTACTCCTTTATCGGAATTATATCGCCATCTGGTTGTGCCCCTGTTGCGGGCATTGGTCGTAAGATTGCCGACAATACCTTCCCGAATTCCATCAAACCAATGCGGCCCTTAAGCTTCTCGACTGTCAATAGTTGCTCAAACTCGCCAATCATCTCTGCGTGTAGTTCATAGTCAACTTGATTGCTACGGCATTTCTTGGCAGCGTCCCACAGATTAGCGCAGAACAACCAAACGGATTCGCGTAATGCGGCCTTATCGGGCGATTCCGGCCTCTGCGCACTCTGGCTTGGCAGGTCTTGATATTTCAACGCGAGCCCAATCCACTGAATGCGTGCGTTTTGAATGATGGAATCGATTGTGGCCTGGATCGCGGCCTTGCCGCCCGTAGATAAATCGCTTGATGCCACACCAAGTCGTTTTACGGCCAGTTTGCGGTACTTCGGGATGAAGAACCAATGCAATCCTGCCCTTACAAGAAACTCGACATCGGACATCTTGCGACCTGCCTGCACCTTTTCGCGATATTCTGATACCCAATCCGGGTATATTGTGTTGCCATATTCTTCTTTGAAGATTTCACGCCATATCTCAGGTTTCATATCCTCAAAACATATCTCAACGCAAGCCTTCTGGTTTGCTCGTTGCCGGTCAAGGTTCTGTGGTGACGGGTTCACACGATCATAGTTGTGTGCCGCCACAACGGATTTAACACATAAGATGGGGATGTCTTGAATGCCTGATGCAATTGAAAGATATGGTTCTTCATGGATCCAACCGGAATATCGGGGCCATCCGCCGATTCTATCGTCAAAAAGTTTGCGTGGGAATAGATAACAGGCCCCCATGAACGCATTCATTCGGGCGACTTCATTGTTCTCATCTAAATCTATGCGACCTCTTTTGTGCCACGGTGCCCACTTGGGCGTAATGAAGCCTCTGTCTTCGGGGTCATAATCAAGCATACAGCCCTTGAAGGTCGGATTAACTGTTGCGAGATTGTGCCCCTTCACCCGCAATATAGCGTACTCGTCCTTTGACCAGTTGACGGGTAGGCCATATAACGCCATCGCTTGTTTCTGTTGATTCTTCTCGCCAAATAAGCCCTTTAGTTTACTTGGAATATCCAAGATCAACGGATTGTTCGGATTGGCTTCTTTGGCCTCTTCAAGTCGTGGCACGTCAATAGGTATTGATTCATCACCACATGGTATCTTCTTCAAGTCTTCAACGTCTCGAAAACCAGTGGAGCAACCCATTAAGAATGCGTCGGGATATTTCTCATGGACTTCCACAAGTCGTGTAAGCCATTCGGGAGATAGAGCCATGTGGGCATCCAAAGTCACAATAAGCTCGCCATCGGCCCACAATAAACCTCTATTGCGTGACACGGCGGGTCCATGCTCCTCGTTAGCCTTCACGACAAGCGTCTTAACGCTACTGCCCGAAACGGGGTTCATGTCCGACCACATTGCCTCAAGGTCCTTCGCGCAATCATCTGTGGATGCATCGTCGATGATTATGATTTCATAGCCGGGATATTTGGTGTTCGCGGCTATCGACCGCAAGGTGTTTTCTAACCAAATCCCTTCCTGATGGGCCGGGATGATGATAGATACTTTTCCGATAAATTTTCTCATGCTACGTAGCCTCCCATGTATTTAGTTTCTTTCCAGCGTTCTACCCACTCTTCAATTTCTATCGTCTGATTCTTCTCAATAATTTGTCGCCATTTGCCACAGGTTTCAATCACATTCTCTGCGATTAATCGCCCTTCGCCTAACGCATCTTTGCAATGATGTTCGGTGTAGTTGTGTAACCATTCAACCCCACAAACGCAATACACCGCAATCATTCGATTGCGAATCATGTCCCAAAAATTGTAGCAGTAACCACGAGATACGGCCCCCCCCGCAAAATGTTTCATAGTGCCAAAAGGGTAGACATTGACATCATAGCCACAGACGGCAAGAGCGAAGTTGGCGTATTGCTCTCCGCCCGACCAAATCCCCAAAGATTCAGGCCAAAACCCCAACTTATCTACAATCTCTCTTGATATCATCACGCTGCAATAGATCATGCTGGGCACCTTATGGACCTGATCTTTTATCTTAATCGGCGTGAACCCATAACTCAAAGTACCTTGTGGTTTGTTATAATGAATCTTGTATTCCTGCGCGCGGTCAGGCGATTCCATCAACCCGTGAACCGGCATATGTAAACTGCCGTTAAGCCATTCTTCGTGTTGCTGATAATGCCGTAGCATGTTGCCGTAACTCGAACCCGATACCAAATTGTGGGCATCCACGAAGCCACACACTTTACCTGTGGCGACTTTTAGGGCTTCGTTTTTTGCATTCCAATGTGATAGCTTATTGTCATAACGAATGTATTTAAGCCGCCCTTCTTTTATCCATCGGTGCTCTTTCATGAAGAGACTTGTTCTATCACCAGAATGGCCCTGTCTCTCGCGTCCGTGTACATAATTCTCAAACTCGTTGCCCAATTCGTATTTCGAGATTCCCGTTGGCCGAATACACTTATCTATAATGGCGTTTATCTCGGCCCGTATTTCGTTATTGCCATCCTTGTCTTCTTCACGTTGCGAGCAGTTATCTACGACAATTATCTCGTATTCCGCCCCTACGGCCTCAAGGCTACTTGCCAAACTATCTACCGTGAAGATTATTTGTGGCCACTCATTTACAAACGGTATAATCACACTTAGTTCTTTCATTTTCTTCCCTCCGCCCAATCCGCAAACCTTTTCTTAAAAGGCTTCCATCCCACTATCATCATTGCCACGACTTGTTCCCTCGTTGGTTCTGGACAATCGTGTGGCGGTGTACCCATTCGATACTGACCGTTGGGGAGACACCAAAATCTTTCTATCCGCACGTATCGCGGCCAATTTTCTCCATAATGTTCTTGCAAGGCCTCTTCAATCTGCCTTGCCATTTTATCGTTCCCACAAACAATCAATCTTGGAGGTATTTTGTCTACGTTTTTCATTAATTGCTTCATTTGTTCCAAGGTTGGCAATCTCATTTCCCTTGATATCGCATAGGTGCCGTCCACTATTTTTCTCCCTCTGGTTTTCTTTCCCATTTTAGAAAAAACGCCTTTGAGCCCGATTTGCGCCACTCACTATGGCTTATCCACTCCCTCCCGAGCTCTTTAATCGTCGCGGGCTGGTTTTGCTTGGCCCATATCCCGAACCGATACTTACGCAACAATGCGGCGGTGTGCTTATTGCCTCTTATAAATTTCTCCGGGTTCTTCCCCGTCTCGATATAAGGCAACATCGCGCGTATAAGACTTGTCCTCCACAGGGTCGGATGTCCACAAACAGACTCGGTTGGCTTACGAAAGTCGGGTACCTCGAAAAAACCTACTTCCGCATTATACGGGATAACTCGTATAAACGGCTTGCAATCATCCTGTGTGGCCTTCCAGGACAACCGAAGGGCCATGAGATCCTTTATCTCCTTGAACTTGTCAAGCATATCTTGTAGACTTACCTCTTCAAGCAATTCCCAATCGTCTTCTAATGCGAAGGTGAAGTCTGACATAATCTGTTGCCAACACCAGAGATGCGCCACAGAAAACTCCGGCTTGTCGGGACATCTTGACACGATATTGGGAAAATACTTGCGGGCAACCTCCACAACATCTTGTGACGGGATATCATGGCCTACAGGGTCGACATTAATGATAAGACGACATGGATGGTCCTTGAATAGTTTCTCCTTGAACGAGGATAGAGTAATCTCTAAAATCTCAGGACGCCGGACTGCCGTTGTGTATATATCAATCATTGTTGCCACTCTTGTTTGGGTTCGATGCAACTAAAGTCAAACTTGGCGTCGGGAAAATGTTTGGTCAAAATCTGATTAACCCGTTCGTGGCCTTCGGGATTAACTAAATCGCGAAACTCTACAATCTCCGTGTTGGGCCATTTGGCCTGGATTACAGGCACTTCTTGCCAGTAATTATCCCACATACGGTTTCTGTCTGCTATATCGTACCTATGGCGATTACTCAAGCAAGATGTTATATAATCATCTCTGTCGCGGTGCATAAAAAAGATTACCGTGTCTCGCGGAATTATTTCTTTCCATATATCCCACCACATCTCGGGGCGTTTCAAGCCATCAACATTGGGATGCTTTTGCAACCATCGGCGAAAAGCTGGCACGGCTCGATTGACATCATCTTCTTGTCCGCGATACCTTTTAACAAGTTTACGTAACGAGAAACATTCAAAGTGTCCCCAGCCCCAATATCGGAAGCGACGCACACGACTTGCATTTTTTTTCGCGGCAATATTGAATCCCGCAACATAAAATAGTCGTGCCAGCATACTTGTTCCGCTATTTACGAGACCTGTGATCATAAATTTCAGCATATTTCTTTCCCCAGAAATGCCTTTTTATGACGCAGATATGCCCGCCACTCTCTTCCTCTTGTACCACCAGGCAAATTAACATAATGTAAACTCATCCCGACCGCATGGTAGATTTTATTGCCACTATCGACAACCCAGTGGTGCCCAAACTTCTTTTGGCCCAATGACAACCAACGGTCTCCACAATAAGTATGTATGTCGTCAGGAATTGGCGGCATTTGGTCAAGTGCTTTCTTGCGCATAACAAATGCCCATCCTTGCACCCTTTTCGGTTCATGGAAATCCGGGGAGCCCACTATGGCTTTCTCGAATCGTGCCCTTATTCGCGTTGTCCCTGGGCAAATAGTTGTTACTTCGGGATGTTCCTTGAACGCCTGAATAATTGCCTCAAAAAATTGGGGTTTAATTAGAATATCGTCGTTAAGAATCGCAACCAAGTCCACATCCTTGCCTACAGAAGCAATGCCCCTATTCCACTTCTCATTGACGCTATCTTCACCATCCATGATAAGAATATGTTGGGGCTGAACCGTATTCCCGCGAATACAATCTAACAATTCCCCCAACATGCCTTTATGTATTGTTGGTATGATGACGGCTATGTTCATTGATGTTCCAATCCGGGTGGCTCAACATAATTAGAGGGCTTCAGGTGTTCCCAAAACTCCATTCCTCGAAGTTTCGGCAATATATGTTCATCTGAGTATTTCTTTTCTTTGCGGTATCCATAGTGATATACCAAATTATGTGTGTCCACGGCTACTGGTCTATGATGTTTTGTTCTCATTATATGTACCCAATGTTCCTCACCACGCTTGAAGATTGGTTCTTGAAGAAAACCAACGGCATCTTGGGCTGCAATAAACATATGGCATATTGTGAAATGCATACTCGGCATCACTTTATGATCGATATAAATAAAACGAGGTTGAGCCTTGCGTAAGTCGTTCAATATAATGGATGGCGGCGTTGTCATGTCCCAAATATGGTGCGCCAAATCGGGGCTTTGATCTAACTCATGTCGCACATCATTCACCAATAAACACTCGGGCAATATTTTGTTTAATCGTTTCGCCATGATCGGCAAAGTATATCTTTGTATTGGCTGAAACGCACAAGCAATACCAGTATCGGAACGACTATTATATGCGGCTATAATTCCTGGCCAAAACTCGGCATTCGTTAGAAATACATCATCGTCCAGCTTCAACACAAAGTCATATTGGGGATGTCGCTCGCAGAATCGCGCCGTTGCCCAATCGTGCCGGTATTCATCTAAAAAGATTCGTGTCACTCGGTTGACAAATGGTTTCATGCATTTATCAATCCACCAACGCCGATGAAGGGGGTCTTGGTCGGAAGCAGTTGTATCATCGAATAGATAAATAGGTAAATCCATCGGTAGATATCTGATAGCGCTCTGTAGTGTCATTTCGAGCGTAGGAAGTCCACACGAAAGAATCATCGCCGCACAGTTACTCTGAGGTTTAACGAAGGCCATCTTTGAATATCTCCCACAGGTCTTTAATGGAAGGATCGGGTTCAAAACCAACTCCACCGGAACCACGTTTCTTCCAACGTGCAACGGCATCAGCATGTCTATATCCGCCGATACCTATATGACATGCAAGACTAACTTTAGGGGCAATATGAGTATAGCCCAGCTTATTCAATCCATCCGCAATCTGGAAATCAATTTTGATTTTGCCGTCATTTACCCATTTAGCATCAAGAGAAACCGAGAGAGCTGTTTCACGGTCATATAAGACGGCACAGTTTTGAGTGAGTTTGCGGATATAATAAGGCAATTCGGCGCCAAGGTCACGTTGCCGATATCGTTTCGCTATGACGGTATGTGGCGTTATCATCCCCACCTTCAAACCCTGCCCCTCCGCAGATGCTCGAACAGTAAGTAATCGCTCAAACCAATCCCGACGAAACAACATATCATTTTCTACCCACAAAAACCACGGATGTTCCTTCTCCCGAGCCCTGAACATAAGAAAAGCCAACGCGAGGTTGTGGGAATAAGAGGAACCAACGACATCGTTAAAAATTACTTGAGGAGTAAATCTCTTTGTTGAACGACAACCCTCCACTAAACGAACAAGGTCTATAAAATCTTTTGTGCCTAAATCCAATGTCTCATCAAATAAAATTGTGGTGTCAAAATCCTTATAGGCATTGCATTGCGCCAACGATCTTAGAGTGGCCATAGTATGTTGGGGCCGTCCCATAATACGAATTACGCAAAAAACCTTGTTTATCTCTTCAGCCATTGACCCTCTTCTGTATATAAATGATGCGGGGCTTTGCGAATAATGGATAATCCGGCATTAGGTCCTGGTATAGTTACAATCTCTAAGTCTTTGTACATATCCAATTTATGTATTTTCTGGGCTAACCGCCAAACTTCCATCGAACCCTTAAGTGCAATTTTTGTCATGGGATGCGCATCGTGTAAAAAGATAAGACCAGTTCCTTCAATTACATACGGAAGCATTCCACGGAAATCTGTTGTTACACCCTCCTCGCTATGGTCTGCATCAATAAACAATATATCAATAGGATCCTTCCATTGTTCGATAAAATCTTTTGTCAGCATACAATACATTTCGACATGTGGCAATTTGTGAACGTGTCCTATAGCCTTTGATGACATATCTACGGCGACTGCGCGTTTAACACGAGGCGCAATTGCATTGAATGTATGACCACGCTGACAACCAAGCTCCACATAGCAATCAGGCCGCAAGCGCCCCACAATTTCGACAAGCAATTCTCGCCATTCCATCCTCCCGTGTTTATGGGTATGAATCATTCGATTAACTCCCTGAATCTTCTTGAGTATGGAAAATATTCTTGGTGTCCGCAAGTATCTTTGGCACCGGTCTTCCTGCGATTAAATGGAATAAACATTCTTTGTTTGCTTGATGCATTCGGTGTTTGGGTTCTGCCCTTGTATGGTATAAATGTTTCGGGGCCTTGCGAACAATAGACATGCCTCCACATGGCCCCGGCAGGGTTACAATTTCCAAATCCCTGTATTTATCAAGACGATGAATATTTCTGGCAAGTCGCCACACTTCGCCAGAGTTCCTGAAAGCCACGTTAACAACGGGATGCGAATCGTGCAAAAATATCAAGCCCGTTCCTTCACGTATGTAAGGCAAACATCCCTCGAAATCTGCCGTTACGGCCCGTTCGGTGTGTTCTGCATCAATAAATAAAACGTCAATCGGGTCCTTCCAAATTTGTACAAACTCTACCGTATTCATTAAATAAAGCTCCACATTGGACGACTGCTGCATGGACTTGATAACGCCTGGATTCTGGTCTACCGCAATAGCCTTTGGCACTAACGGGGCTATACCATTGAAGGTATGAGATTTACGAATCCCAAGCTCAACATAGCAATCGGGGTTCAATCTTGTGACTACCTCAATTAGCAATCCGCGCCATGCCATTCTCTTAACCGGATGGCCATATATCATTCAATTAACTCCCTAAATCTCTCTTGGTTCTTTACTAAATATTCCGGAAATGAATCATCAATTTCTACAACCTTAACTTTTCTTGTGTTGAGTGATTCCCGAAGTGCCTTACCAAACCCCAAATGATTCTTTATTCGTTTCTCCACATAATCTTTGAGTCCCGCAGGGCCACCTCCACCGTGGAAAATCCTATATTTGTCTTCATAGCCAAGAAGATTTTCAACTCTACGCTCAGTGTCGCCGGTTAAATTAAAATGCCAGCCTGAATAAACCTTATGTCCCCGCCTTCGATGTCTACGCCACTGGTCAAGATCGCAGTTCCAAACATCCCGCAGATACTTATATGTGCCCATAACCGTACCTTGCCACTTGCCATACCAATACCAGTTAAGCTTCCAGCAATACATTTGCATCCAAAAAGCCACGAATTCATCATCCTTATGGCAGATATGGCGGTATTTTGCGATGTCCGTGCCCCTGGGTATCTCGTCAGCATCAGAAAATAGGATGATGTCATCGTGGGCACAATCCAGTAGGCCACGCGAAATAGCATTTTTATGAAACGTCTTTCGACGAAATGTGTTCTCTCGCCCGCTCATATCGGGGGAATCCCCTATGGGTTCGCCAATGATATGGATGATTTTCTTGGCAAATTTCTTGAATTGAGATTTGTTTTCTTCGTACCAGAGCTTCTTTGGTCTGCCAGTGAAGGTCACTTCGTGCTCGGCGATTATGAATTTATCCACGTAGGGGTCTAATTCGTGCAGCCGGATATCCAGTACCTCAATTGTGTTGCAGAAGCTAATGCAGTCGTAAATCATGCGCATTTACCTCCTGACTCATTATCAATATCGATGCGAATTAATCGCCCCATCTCATCACGACCCCAACCGGCTTTAGCAATCAAGCCCCCGGCCGCCCAAGCCATATGGTCGGCAACACAACACGTTACATAATCCTCTTTCTCGCCATCCTTGAAGTCTATTATCTGCGGGTATATCTTCATCAGCCAAGCGGGATAGAACATGCCTTCATCGTAACCCTTCTGCCGCTTCTTAGTCATGCCCAGTTCGTATTTGCCCGTGTGTCGAATCACCAGATGACCGTATATTTGTGGCAAAAAGCGCTTACCAGCGCGAATTTCTTTTATATATGTGTACCAATTGTTTGCCAACCATACAGAGTAATCATTGGCCTTTTCGGCGTCATCTGTACGAAAAGTCGTAGCTTGATCCTTGGGATACCGCCGAGTATGCATGATTTTTAAGCCAATATTATACGTAAACGGGATCCACCATGCGTCACTTCCGAATCTGCCCTCAGTAACCATAAGTTCCTGAATAAAGCGTAAGCCATTCGTCTTATTTCGCATATTCGGGGCGTCAATCTCTATATCACCGATTAAGTCAAGTAGCATTCAACAATCTCTCCGGAGTCTTTATGATTGGGCCATTTTCGTCTAAACCGTCTTTTCCCCAATATATCTTCCGACGGTCCCAACTTTTTCACATGATTTCGTTTGTGGAGGATTATGACATCAGGCCGACGAACAAGTTTATAGCCCAAACTGTGCGCACGATACGCCCAATCACCATCCGAGAAACATGCGTTTGTTAAACAATCAAAAAATCCGATAAAGCGCTTTGATTGCCATTCAATTGCGTCTCGCTTCATTGCCCAACAATAACCAGCCCATCCCTCTGGAGAGGGATGTTCTTGGCGGTGTTGTTGTACTGCACTAACGGCCACAATCTTGTCGTTCAAAGGCGCAACGAGCATTGACGCCCAATCTTTATGTGTAAATCTTATATCTTCATCACAAGATATAATATATTGGCCTTTGGCAGTTGCCCAATTTAAGTTTTGTGAGATAGCCATGGGCACTATTTGTCTTAAACGATGAATATGGTGGGGAATAGCAACCAGACTCTCCATGAGCGACAAATATTCTTCTTCGCTAAAACCAGCACCCGACAAACAACATTCATACTCACCATCAGGCGGATATTGTTTTATCGAATTAATAAGTGGCTCTAATCTGTGCTTGTATATCTTAAAAAATGGAATGCAAATGGAATATTTCATTGTGCGGTTTTGTCCAACAGTTGTCTCCACGGCGCAAGTACGGCATCACGATTATTCACTGACCAGAAATAATCTGATATCCGCTTACGCTTCGCGTTATCATATAATGGGAGAAAGTCATGGATGTCTTTGGCCAACTTCTCTGGCTTATCGTGATGTTCTGTTAATCGAGTCTCAGATTCAGGCGAAAAGGTGAAGGGGGCGTGATATTCTGTCATGTCTTCACGCATCATCACGGGAGTTCCACAGGCCATTGCCTCCAGAACGCTTCTGTCGTTACTTCCGTTGTAGGCCAAATGCAGAAGCATTTTCGATTGATTATATATACGCCCCATATCTTCGGCATTTATGCGACCAATTTGAATGTCGAATCCTTCTTGTTCCAATTCTTCGCGTAATGCTCGTGCTTGTTTGCCGCTATGAAACGGTCCCGGCAGAATACATTTGAGATTCTTGCCATATAATTCGCGATACTTCTTAATCGCCCTCACCCCATTCAATTGACCTTTCTTGCCAGTAATCTCGGAACCACCAATGCAAACGTCATATTCCGGCTCAATGAATGCCGGGTAGAAGTATTGGGGGTGGATGGGCTTCAAGAAGGGGAGTCTCGGAACACTGTGGAGTTGCCCACCACGATCAGTACAAGCACAATCGGCCAAAACATAGTCGAATACCTCACGTGCCACAGAGCCCGATTTCCGATTTTTCATAGGATATCCAGCCGCATACCAAAGTGCTGTTTTATCAGACAATAGCGGGAAAAGAGCATCATGCCAACATTTCCCCCAGCTTCGAGCCACAACGATATCGCCCTTCTCGCAAAACAGTTCTATGTCACCTATATACGGCATGACACAAAACGTCAAGTTGTCTGCGAGTTTATATGACCCGTTGTGATAGTATTTGTCTACATTGTAGATAACAGATATTTCATCAACGAGGTTTTCCCCCAACAGTTGCTCCCATAGCCATATGAACCCCTGTGTTTTTATGCCAAGGGCCGATACAGCCACATGACAACTATCAGTAATATCCCATTCTTTGGGTATGCTACACCCTTGCTTGGTTCGATAGATATGCACAAGTTTCATCGCTGAAAAACCATCAAATTTCGATGGAAAATTATACGGGATGCTTTACCGCCAGCAGGCGCAACATACTCCCAAAAGGCATCTGCTATTGCTTGGCTATGTGAATATCCCCGTGCGCCCATCTTCTCAATCCAATATTCTTTTGGTTGACAATTGACATGACCTTTCCCTTTCTGGCCTGGAGGTGCCGCAGACATAAGGATTTTATTGGAAAATAAGACAAGATTGTCCAAGAAAATGTCGGCATATTCCGGCTCAATGTGTTCCGCAACTTCGATGCAATGGACCAAATCAAATGTAGTAACCGGCAATGGAATGGGTATTCGTAAGTCCAAAAACCTAACGCGCTCTTTAGGGGCCACCAAGTATTCCTCTGCGGCCCTTGACCCCTCTATACCATATGCCTCTATGCCGACCTCCAACAAGCCCTTGATGGTATCTCCTATTGCACAGCCAATGTCAATAACGCTTTTCGGGTTAAACATCTCCTTGATGCCCTGTACAACATAAGGTACCCGTCTTTGTTTCCCGTGGATGTGCCATTTGCGCCGATAACGGAAGAATGTTCCATCATACCTATCTTCAAGAATGGGTAGATCAGACTGCCCCAAGAATCTTCTCCATTTGCGGCAATACGACAGTTTCCATGCCGTTATTTGCCTCGAAATAATCAAATGTTTCTTTTCGCGTATCTTCTGTTATTTTGCCCAACACTTTGTGTAAACAATACGCATAGTTGTTCGGATCATCCGCCGCAGGTGCCTCAAATGCAACCGCACCCTCTTGATATAAAAAGGGCGGCCTATGGCCCCTAAAGGCAAAGAAAATAGGTGTGCCGCACCGCATGGCCTCAAGCACGTTGCGGTCGTTCTGCCCCCAACCGCCCGGCGCAATGAACAACTTTGACTGGTTGTAAATACGCCGCATTTCTGTTTTGGGCACCATGCCGGGCAATTCCACCGGCAAATCGTATTCTTTTATCTTCTCGAACATAGCCTTGGTTCGGATATCGTTATAGCGCCGTCCCGGCAGGATGCACGTGGGATATTCATTATAGCGATGTTTATACTCAATAAGCGCGTCCACAACTCGCCATTGACCCTTTTTATCGTGGATATGTGACGCGCCAATGCAGACATCATATTTGCGTGGGATATCTTCAGGATAGAACATTTCAGGGTTGGTTGGCTTGAAAAAGGGCATATGGTATTTGTCATAGTCATCCATCCAAGGGCCAGAAAGCATCCTCTCATTGACATCTTCAAGGATAATGTCCCATATGTCCCACTTTGCCCGCGCTGATGCCGCTGCGTAGAATATCAGCGGATGTCCACGACACTTGAGTTCCCTTAGCTGTTCCAACCATTTGAACCCGTCACGGCAAAATATGATGTCGTTGGGCTCCAGAACGGTCTCTAAAGCCCTGAAATTGGGCACTACAAGCCCTGTAACGCCCTCACAGTACGTAATCGACCCAGAACCCCTCTTTGTCTTAATAACGATGAAAACGGCGTCTAAAACGCCCTTTTCCACCAATCTCTTCCACATGAAAAAAAAGCCTTGTTCCGGCATCGACAAGGCGAAAGGGTTCGTGGCGGCTTTATACCGATCCCAAGGCACCTCCACCGGATCGTCCCTCAAATCGCCATGATACAAATATATCAATCGCGCCATATAATTCTCTATTTTTTAATATTGACACTTCTTTTGTACCATATCTACTCAACTTGTCAACAAAAAACGATAAAAAGATTAGTCTGCGGTAAACGTACACTGAAACGCTAATCCTTGGTCATCCGAATCAGTACCAAGCGTCATTGTCGTAGAGGCAGCATTTGTGTCATCTATATCTCCAGCGTCGCTTCCTGCCCAAGAAGTAAAACTCGAACCGCTATCGGGCGTAGCAAGTAATGATACGGTTTCACCACTGCGAATCCACCAAAGAAAAGTGCCCGATGGATTCTCGCGCCCCAATGCCCCGCTTACTTTAATCGTACCAGCCCCAGTGCCAAATTCGGTAATCGCAAGATTACTACGTGCATAAGTGTGCTGTTCCGACACAACATTCATGGCGGTAAGTTGTTTGCTATAAAGTGGCATAATACCTCCTATGCCGATGTTGACGTAGTGGTACTGGTTGATGTCGTTGTGCTGGTCGTACTACTCTGTGCAATTGCGGCTTCTCGCCCATAAGCGACCCAACTGAAAGCCGCAGTGGCTGTCGCAGAGCCCTGGCTACTACAAAGAACCCATATCTTATTTACGTTATCTATGGGGATTGTGTAGGAACCGCCCCCACGACTAATTTTGCACTTTTGGTAGTTTTCATCACCCCAAAGGATTGAATTGATGTTAGGCGGATCATCTGCCCATATTGTAACAAATTTCGTGGGCAGACTTTGTGAAAACAACTGAACGGCAGTCGTCTTGCCAACAGTATCACTACCCATAATAAAATCTTCCGAAATGTAAGTGGGTTTACAATTACCGATGATACACCCCCTTACGCTGAGGTTGATGTGGTGGTACTGGTCGTAGTGCTGGTCGAAGTCGTAGTCGAGGTCGTCGAACTCAGCGCAATTGCACTATCTCTACCATAGGCCACCCAACTGAATTGGCCATCAGAGCCCGAATTGGCCCTTACCCAAATCTTATTTACATTATCGATGGAAATGTTATAATGTTGGGCCGGTGGAATTGTACATTTCTGGTAGTTCTCGCTACCCCAGATTAGATTTGTGCCGCCCACGGCTTCATCATTGAATAATGTAACCATACTTGTCCGAAGACTTTGCCGAAAAATGTATACCGGCGATGTGCCAAGTGTGGTGCTCTTGCCCTGAATGAACGATTCTGGGATATAAGTCAAACTTTGATTGCCCATAACTTGTTCTCCTGTAAGTAGTTATGTATTTATTGCTGTGTGGTATTTGCCTATTATGGCTTTATTCAAATGGATTATTTTCTCTGGCTCAATCGGCTCTATATAATGCCTGTATACACGAGTAAGCCATCCCCGGAATTCTTCTATTGACTGATTTGATTTATGATGATTACAAATACCACAACACGGGACAACATTTTCCCAAATATAACCGCGATTATTATCTTTGCGATCCAGCCCGTTATATATATAATAACTATCCCAAGCCCTTTTATCATTACGTTGTTTTTGGTATGGTTTTATACCACAATAATGACAAACCTGTTGGGTGATTTGCCGAACTTGGTCCTTCGATAAATCCCATTCATGGCCTCGTTTTTTGGCCACCTTTTTGAACCTACAGTATAAGGAATTAAATGGTGCTTCGCCGAACGGCAACCGCATATTCTTACCGTTCTCCCTGAGCAAACATCCACAACTTTTCACCCCGGCGCGTCGATAATGGAGATTGTGCTCACTTACAATCTTTGTTTTTAGATATTTGTTGCGCAAACAAGTCTGTGGAACAATCTTCTCGTTACCACAAGAACAGTTACACAACCACATATTGTGATTCTTCTCTCGTCGAACAACCCGAATAAGCGTCAATCGTCCAAACACATCGCCCGGCTTTAGTCCTCGTGATTTCCCGATTGTACTGCTCCTTATTTATGTATTAAAACTTTGTCTTCTTCCATTTACTTTTGCCGAACCCGCCAGGAAATGTCGGGGATATGCCGCCGCCACGTATTATGTTTGGATATGTTGCCTTAAAATATTCACGTGCCATCGGCAAGAATTTCTCTCGTTCTTGTTTGGTCAATGTGGATAAGAAATGCTTTGCTGAACCTGGTTCGTTGCCTTTCTTTTTAAGACCGCCGAGTGGCGTTGTCCATATAAGACTTTTCTCAAAACCCTCTTTATCTTTGCCCAATTCCTTCAATTTGCCCCAATAAAATGCCTTGGCCGTTTCATCCTTATAGCGAAAGGATTTCTTGAGATTCAAATAGGCCAAAGAAGCCTCAGTACGCATAAGTGTTTTCTGGCCACGGCCAATCTTGTCGAGATATTTGTATTTTCGTGAAAGAAGATAGTTATATGCGGCTTCTTCTTTATCAAATGATGTTACAAAAGCCTTTTCCCAACTTTTCCAATATGGCAATGATGGTTCCGGCGCTATCCACGGGACGACCTTTGTGATAAGTTTCCACTCATCGAGGGCTGAGTACATTTGTGCCGCACCCGATATTAACCTTTTTGCAAAACTACGTTCACTTGATGTTCTGCGATCAAGTGGCTCGGGAAACATCCGAACACCCGTTATGCTTTCTACGCCAAGTTTCAAGAAAGGATTCACGCCGCCAATGAGTTTATTAGGCGTTCCTTTGGCGATCTTCTTCGCCATATCGCCTGTATCCAGCACGCCATTACGGAAATCTTCCAACGAAGAAATAACATCGTTTATCCCGAACCATTCAAGGAATTCTTGGAATGCCGTCTGTCCACGACGAATCTTTCCATTGCCCAACGCGATATGTCCTCTTCGCCGGTCATACTCTCCAAGCAATGCCTCATCTTCGGGATGAAGCCATTGATTCGCCAATTGCATCATTGCGCTAAGAAATATAATGCCTATTCCAGCTTTTGTTCCGGTAATAAGTGCTTTGGTCCCAGCAACGGTGGCTGTTGCCGCAGCCTTTGTGCCCGCCCCTCCGGCAGCTTTTCCCGCCTTGCCGATAGAGTGTCTAAGGTCGCCACCTTCTTCACGCGCCGCAAGATAGGCGTGAGCTGCTTCGGTAGGAATATTACGGATAGCCCTAAAATAACGCCATAGGTTCACATCCATGAAGCTCGCGAATGGAAGAAAGCTACGCCTTAACTCTCGTGTGGCTTCGGCGATTGAACCATAATCTCCAATCGCCTCTCGTGCAACCTTAGCGGCGCGGTCAAGGGGCTTGGGCGATGCCATCACATCTTTCCGTAATGATATGCCGATATTGGAATAGTCGCCCGCAAGATATCGGTCCCGGTAGAATTTCCATGCGGCGACTCGTAAAATGTTCTCGCGGTAAGTTGTGTATTTACCCACCTTATTTAGATAACGGCGTAGTAGATTCCAATCGCCGGCCTTGCCTTCGATGATATTCATCAAATTCATCGAGGGAATCTCTTCTTGTGTAAGCGTTGAAGACAGAATTGACCTATCAAATCCTTCCTCCAACCAATCGGCTGCGATTTCGCCCCGATAGAACTTATTCAGCTCTTTTACCGCAGGTATCAAGTCTTTAAGTATTCTGGGCGTTGCCGCTATCATCCCATCAAAGTCGCCCAACAGATTCTGCCAGTTATAAGGAATCAATCGTTTCGGATTGATAAGAACCCATTCCTTCCAATTGCTCGTTATCAACTTCGCAAGATTCTTGATTGCCCCATCGACATATGGTATTGACAGTCCCTCAACTGTTGTAATTAATTCTGTTGGGAGGGCAACTTCGCGCAATTTCCCACCGACAATAATCCCATCTTTTATTTTATTAAGTAGCTCTTCGCTAATATAGGGACTATTGGCCATCATTTCTTCAAAGACTTGCTCGGGAATCGTTTTGGCATGATAATAAGACCTCCCCGGAACATATTGGTAAGCCTCATATCCTTCCGGCAAAAACGCTTTCCACGTCTTCTTGAGCTTGTCTGGATTGTTCTCGTTCCATTGTTTCGCCATGTTTTTGAGGCGGTCGGTGATTTCATAATGGTCGATGATGCGCGTAGCGCGTTGGGCAATTCGTAAATCATACAGACCTCGCGTAATTGAATGAAGGTCTGCCTCATGTAAGGCGACGTTGTATGCCTTGATGTTCTCTTTTCTGGCGCGGGCATATCCTGGGCGGGGTTTACGCAATTTATGGGCACCTGTTCGCAACATAGCCTCCGCATAATCAAAAACCATGTGCTGCATATAATCTTCATTCTTCATGCCTACACGCTTGCCGTGTTGGTCTATCTGGTAAACTTGGGGTTCCTTGAGAATCCCGGCCTCTATAAGTGCGTCTGCAATTTCCTTCCGAACGGCTCGTCTCGCCTCGATTGCCTCCCGAACTTTTGGGTTGCCCCCAACTTTTTTATTGAATTCTGCCTCCATCTCAAGGACATCTTTAACTTTGAGCCCAAACGGCATAACAGTATCTTCACCCTCAGAACCCTCAAGCTCCATGCGCCTACGCGCTTCATAGGCCATGTCCCTAATTGGGGTCTCGGCGAATAAGGCCAGGTCTTCGGGACTCTCTTCAATATTCTGCGTTGCCCTTCTGACATTCTGATGCCCATACCGTCTTGCGATTTGGTAATCATCGAAACCACGACGCAACTCGTCTATGGCGTAATTGAAATCAACAATTTCAGTTTTGCCGCCAATTGTCTTCTTGACACGTTTTGGCAAATCCTTAAACGTGCGAAGAAGAGAATGGCCGATATCGACAGTTTTGTCCTTTAAGTCTACAAAGATGTTTGTCTTTGGAATGCCATGTGCGGCATCCAAAACAGCACGTGTTTCTTTATCTTTAGCCAGGTTTGCCACCCCAACGGGCTTCTCTTCTCCACGCCCAAAAGAAATGAAACCGCCCTCTTTCTTGGGCATTGGTTTGAGGGGTATTTGGGCTTCAATCTTTACCTGAACGGCCTTGCTCGGTTTCAACGTCTCAAGAACCTCGGCTTTGCCCGTCTTCGGCACATTGAGAAGTTCGATAGAGGTATAAGGTTTCGCGCCTTCTTTCAGCGCAACCTCTCTCATGTCCGATACAGGAACCCTTGTCGTCCCCTCGGGTCCCGTTACCCGCACATGCGTTACGCCCTTACGCAACTTAACCTTCTGGCCTTGTTGTATGGCCTCGAAGGGGGATAAGGGCTCGACTGGCGTTACAGGCACTACCTTCTTGACGGGTGCCGGTTTCGTGGCCTTCTTGGTTAATTCGGGATAGTCGGCAAGAACTTCAGACGAAAGGACTTCACCAAGCGACTGCGCCAGTTCTATTATACCGCGATGGGGTCTTAAATTAATGTCTGGTCTGAATTTCGCAATATCTTGGTTGACAATCGCGGCCAATTTAGGGAATTCTTTAGCAAGTCGCTTATCACCATGTGCGATTCGTGTTGCAACCTCATCTTTTATTTCATTGCGGAAAGTAAGGTTATCATACCCCAACACAAAATCGCTTGGTGCATCAGGAATAAGTGATAATGCTCTCTCCGCCTCTTTGGTCGTAAAATCAAAATTCCGTAGCTCATTCCAATCTTTTTGTGCCTCCACCATTATCGCATGACGCAACTCATGTGTCATTACTCCCGGCTTGGCCCTAACATCTCGCCATATCTTCTTATCTTTAGGAAAGACCTTCCCCCTGGCAATCCCCTCTTTTTGAGAAATTTCAATGGCATAACCAATAGCCGCGGCCCTTGTTTCATCGTACTGTTTTCTTGTTTGTTTCGTGGGCTTGGCCACGGGCTTTGCCTTGACGACAGGTGTGGGCTTGGGTTCGCCGACAATCTTTATATTCGGGCCTTTCTTAACCCAAGGCGTGAAGCCTTTACTAACTTCAATCTTGAGTTTCTTATCCGTTTCGGCAATCACTACACCTTCAGTAGTGCCCGACTTGATGCGTTTACCCATGAATTCAGTAGGCTTGGCTTCCGCTTTCGGCGTTACGACAGGCTTGGCCTTGACGACTTCTTTGGCCTTTTCGACGGGAGCTTCGGCTTTTGGTTGTACAACGGGCGTCTTTGTGGGTTCGATAACATCAGTTGGCGTTACCGTGGGCATGGGAGTCTTAACTTCTTTACCGCCAACCCTTGACAACAGGAATGCGCCTGTACCCGGAACGCTAAGAACTATACCTTCAGCCAACGCATTTTTAGGCTTCAAATCTTGAGCTAACCCACCCCATATTCGTTGGAATATGCCCTCGTCTTTATTGCCTATATTGAATGCTTCACGTAAAGCGGTGCCAAGTCGCTCTTCACCCCACTCAGAAATGATGCCATGCCAACCGCCGCGATTAAGGGCATTAACGACGTATTTGGGTCTTTTGCCAAGAACTTTTGCCAATGAAGAAATAACACGTTTGCCCCCCGAGAATCTACCAAACGTATTACCGAAAAGTACGCGTCCGCCCTTGGTCAATGTTGCCCCGGCCTCTTCTGATGCCGCCTCTATAACAACATCGCCCCAGCCCTTCAATATTGAGGCATATGGATTTTCGTCTGGGGCCGTGAAAAGAAGTTCTCCCGTATCAGGATTGGCGCTTACATTTGGGATTCTCCGTTTAAGAATGCTATCAAGATAACGATGTGGGAGACCAACAGTTGTTCTCACTGCCGCGCCCGCAGTCCACCCCAATAGGCCCACAATTGCTTTTCTAACGCCTCTTTCGCCAGCCCTTTTTAATAGGCTTTTAACAACCGTTTTCCCGCCCCTTGCCAGGCCAGCAGTTGCGGCATATTCAATCATCCATCCGGGTAGACGAGCAATGCCCTCGGCAGCCATTGCTCCAACGCTCATACCACGTTCCCTTAATTCATTTTGTTCCAACATATAATCAAGCACTAAATCTAAATCTGCTTTTCTTGAGTATCCGACCGCACCAGGAACGCCTCGTTGTTCAGGTAGGAATCCAGTCGTATAACCCCCGCCGGAAGGAGGAGTGCCAGAAATAACCCATTCCTCCGTTTTTGGCTTACGCTCTTTCCCGTATGCGTTCGCCTGTAAGCGTTTTCCGGCATTGTATATTTCCCATGTCTTATATAAAGAGGCCGGACTAAATGGGATATACTCGGGCCAATTCTGGCCAATCTTCTTTAATTGTTCAACAAACCCTATGGGGGCTTCTTGTCCTTCTCTATGCTTCTCCACCCATGCGGGCAATTGGCTATATTCGGGTTTAGGGCCAGCCGTTATTGCCGCACCTTCCGTTTCGGGCAATTCTAATCTCGGGGGCAATTTGGGTTTCGGCTGCGTCATCTCATCAACGCGATTGCTTACGTCTTGTTCTATCGCGTCAATATCTTCGACATGGAATGACGGCGTGTATTCTTCTTCTGCGCCCACGTCGCCCGTGGCGCTTGGTTCAAAAGGGCCCAGCTTATAACCCCTCAATCCTTGTTCTCGCCGATATATCTTATCCTCCATTTCTCCAATGGCTTTATCCAAATCGGGCAAAATCTGCTCATTTATAGTTTTACGTGATTGCGCCCATTCCCTCAATTCCGCATCATCCGTTATTGTTGGTTTCAAACTTTCTTGTTCCACAACATGGGCTCGTATTTCATTACGTCGTTTCTTTAAAATATCCAGTTCTTGTCGGGAACTTGTTAATCCCGGATCCGTCTTTATTGCGGTTTCTACGGCCTTGCTTTCTTCGGCAATACGTACTTTTCTACGTTTTCTCATCTCAGTAGTGGCCTTGTCTTCTGCGGCAACACCAGCCTTCGCCTGTCCCGCCTTGATGGCCTCCAATTGGCGTTTCTGTCTGCCCTCCTCAGTTATCCGCAACTTTTCACGGTCCCATTCCTGTTCGGCTGCCCATTCTTTACGATCATCCGCCCTCGCATCCACTCTTTCGTTTGCACGAATTCTCGCAAGGTCACGTGCCGTCTGTTGCTGTTCTTCTGCCGCCTTACGTGTTGCCTGAATCTTCATCTTCTGTAAAATGGCTTGACGCATACTTTCTCGGGCGGCTTGAACACGTTCGGCCTCACGTTCGTCTCGATCTCGCTTTAATTCCATCCCTTCGGCGATAGAGGCCAATGCGCCCAGATTTATCCGAGAAGTGCCCGCGCTCCGTCTAACTATTGCCATAATCTATCTCCGTTATTGCTATCGACATTTGTATATTTTATCCAAATCTTCTGACTGAACCACTAAAGCGAGAACCCGCGCTTGGTCCGCCCTTAACCGAGTCGCCACCACCATCACCACTAATGCCTAAAGCATATCGAATGGCTGCGATTTGTTCAGATGACAAATCACCCGACATGACCGCACTAATCAAGGCGCCAGCATCCGCACCACCATAAACATCGCCCTCTTGTCGTGCAACGGCCAGTTGCGCCAATGCCTCCATTGTGCCGGATTCTCTCGTATATGCCTGACCCGCCGCCTCACGTTCAGAGGCAAGACGTTCAATGCCAATATCGCGAGCAGATTCAGCTTTTTTTGAAGCAACCCTATCTAAAAGTTCACGTTCGGCTTCTGATGTTGCACCCAAACCTGTGGGTAATCGTGCGATTCTTTCGGATTCAGTCCCACCCCATCGGTTAATCATCTCGTTCTGCTGTTGCCGCAATAGGGCCTCTTCCTGCTCGGTCATGCCCGTTAAGGGTTCTCGTTCGAGTAATTCTTGCAGCCCTTCCCACGGGATATCATAATCTGCACGAGTTTCCTGTTTTGCCGTTGTTGCACGACCGATGAGGTCTTGTAAGAGGCCCTGACCGCCACCGAGACCAGGTAATGTATATTTACCCTTCTTCCTTACAGGATCATAGTGCAGCGTCCGGGGATTCCAGGTATATCCGGGCTTTGGCGCACCAAGGGTTGGTACCGTACCCACGCCACCTGCGGGGCTATAACTAAATCCGGTTAAGCCTCTTGGATATAATCTACTACTGTATCTCGGCATCTTCACCCTCTCCTTCCTTTATCTCAACAGACTCCGCGTCTTTCAAGACTTCTTTCGCCCGTTGCTTATCTTCTAATTCTTGCAACGTCTTGTTAATTTTGCGTAATGGGACAAGCCCTGCTTGTAACACGCCCGTGATAAGATAATTTCTGATTATTTGCGCATCTTCGACATTCAAATCCACTGTGATTTTCTCTTCTGTCATGGTTGCACCTCCGTCATTTCAATAAGGTATGCGTTTATATCTTCGTTTGCCGTATTATTAAATGCGGTCAGTCTATCTTGTCGTAACTGTACTTTGGCGGCCTCAACGATATGTTGTTTGAATATGCGTCTGAAAAACTGAACTCTGTTTTCACCGGGCTTGGCTTCGTCGGGCCATCCATAACGTTTGGTGAAAAGCGCGGCTAATTGGTCGTCAATTCGAAGTCTGATTGTGCGTATTGCCATTATCGTTCCTTATGCGTCTAACACTATTTTCACGCCAACAATGGGCGTATCATATTGCAGTGTGCCAGTTATATCCCAATGGACTTGTAACTTTTGGCCCGCCGTGAAGGTATGAGTTCCACGCGCCGCACTTCCATACCAAGTTATATGTCCAGTTGCATCTAATGTTTTAGTACTTGTCAGCTTTTCCGAATTATTCACAAGCGTCCGCGCATTAATGGTTGCAACTGGTGTATAACTATCAATATTCGTATATGCCGTGATTGCGAGAATGCTACCGGCATCAGGCATGACAACACCTTTGTCGGAAGTTAAAACTACGCCGCCCGCCCTTAACCATTTATCGGCAGTCTGATTATTTATCGGCGCGGCAAACATTATCATCATTGTTGAACCCTTAACAACGCCAGTGCTCGATAGCGTTATATCGCCAGATGTCGCCAAGTCCAAACTGCCAAAGTCCCAATTGGTAACTCCGGAACCTGTTCCAACAATAACTTTGTCCGCTGTCGTTTCAAAATCAAACGTCAAATCTTCATTATTGCTGCCTCCAGTGCCGCCCAAGGTGATTATCCCTGATGCACCCGAGCCAGCAAGAATCTTGTTGGCGTCTATTGTCAAGGCATCCACAACAAGCGAGTCAACCGTTGTGGCACCAAGCGTTGACGTGCCCGCGCCAAGCGTGCCCGTGGTAAGAAGATTGTCATCATCAAAGTCGATTTCGCCATCTTCGGCAGTTATATAATAAACATTCTTGGAATCGCCTGCACGCCATGTTATCTGATGTTGACCATATTTCAATGCGCCGCTTGCGTTATAACCATAAATTCTCAGCGTGGGGTCCCTACCACTAACGGCGTTCTCAAAGAAAGAAACATTGTTACCGGCATGACGTGCAAAGGCAATAACGTCGGGTGACGCCTCATCCTCATCAAAACTAACAATTTGTACGCCCGTACTACCCGATTTTAATGCTAAACTTATTCGCGCATTGGCGGTAGTGTTTTCTATACGGATTTGCGTGGCGGCGGCAGAACCCAAGTCAAGCCTTATGGCCGTCCCAGATTTGCCGTATAGAATGCCAGAATCATTATATATATCGCCTACGGCCTCAAAGACATCATCTGTTTTAAGGCGTCCACCACCACTACGGTATATATTTACGTCCCACGTAGAACTGCCGTCATACCATTCGATATAACCCGGACCCCCGCTGGAATTAAATCGTATTTTATCTGTAATAAGAAGAGGGACGCCCGTAGGAAGGGTTAAATCGCCACTAACACCAAGTGACACATCATCTAACCATCCCGTTAGTTCTTCTTGTTCCGATTGCGTGAGATGATATTCGCCTGAACCAAGAATATTTTGTAAACTTGTATGGTCATATGCGGCAAGATCCGTCAGGGTCGCATCTGCCGTGACAGCACCACCTGCGCCAACCTGTAACACGCCATTTGATAAAGCGTCGATAGTGAGATTGGCCGTGGTGATACGGAATGCACCGGCATCCCAAGCGCCGGTCATACCAAGTGTGCCGTCACGAAGCACGAATGCGCCCGTTGTTTGGCCTTCCCAAGTAATTGTCCTCCAAACACTACCATCATACATTTTTAAGTCATCGCCCGAATCCCATAAATCGAAGCTCTCTGGATTGGTGGGTGTTATCGTTTGATCGTATGTACGCGGCACATTTTTAATGAATTCATATAGCCGATTGATGTCACTATTTAATGCCGTATCTTCAGATCTTGAACGTTTACGTGGTCTCATGCTAACCCGAGATATCCGCCTATTCCGTTAGAGGTTTCTGCGCCTTGTCGTAACTGGCCAAGACGTTGCATTAATTCTTCTTCAGAAATGCCGAGTATTGCCGCAAGTTTTGATATGACGTTTCCACTACCATCACCACGACTGCCGAATCTAAGGCTACGCCCTCGTTCGGGTCTCTCTTCACGTGTATCCTGTTGCCCTTGCGGTTTCAGGGTATAATCGCCTACATCGAATGGCACATCCTGGCCAAGTAATCTTTGGTAGTTATGTAATCCTCGTGTACTTGCCGCACTTTGCGATGCGGCCTGTTCAAGACGCCGTTGTATCAACGCATCTTTAATCTGGAATGGCCGTTGTATCCCTTTGCGCCGTGATGTAACATTTCTACCGGTTTCCCGACCAAGTGTCGAAATGCCACCGCCAAGCACGCCCAAACCCAATCCGAATGCCATGTTATCTCCTTCCTCCTGTAAAGCCTATGCCACCCTGGCCTGGTTGCCGCCTTCCTAATGCTTGTGCAAGAATCTCCATTAAACCAGGATCAGATATGCCGAAACTTGCCGCAAGACGTGATAAGATGTCATCATCTACGCCAGTGGTGGCCCCGCCAGCAGCAGCCCCGCCAAAAGATGCGCTTACTCTTTGACCGGAAGTGGCATCACCAGTATAACGACCTGGATACCCGCTTCGTGCGGGACTCGACCTTCCTCGTTTCAGGGGCGGACGTGTGCTGGGACCGCCAGGAAAGGTCCATCCACCAGGCCCAGGTCCGGGCGGTTGCCCTGGCGCACCTGGCAAAGGCGGCGGCGCGGAACCACCACCCAAAAATTGCTTGCTCCCAGGAGGCGGCCCCTCCGTCCCCCATCGTGCGATATATTCCGGCGTGCCGGGAATACTGCCGGGACCACCCATAAGGCCACGCGAAGGCGCCTGGTCCAAACCAAGTCTTCCAGTCCCCCGAGAACTTGGTGGTAATGTATATGGTTGCGCGGTTGGTCGTCTTGACCGGATATCTTGTAGTGCCGTGCCTAAAACACCTGCCGTTCTTCGTATCGCCATGTTATCCCCCTATACTACTAATTTTGGCTCAACCACACGATATGAATTAATCGTTACGGGTTCACCTGCCCGATTGTTTCTCATCTCAATTTGTAATGATTTCGCTTTACACCAGATTGGCGCAATTGCCGGACTGGAAGCCATATCAAGAAATACCGTTTTGAATACTGTGCCGGAACCGTCAAGATAATATAATATCTTTAGAAGTTTTGCGCCAATCTTGAAAGCATAATTGCCAGTTTGGCCGGCCCAACTTGCCGTTAATGTTATATGTGTTGCATCCGTTCTGGTAGCTACGAAATGTTCTTTATCCGCGATGCCGGGAACAAAGAAGTTCTCGCCTATATGCGCGGTTGTGAATATCGGTTTTGTCCCATCTGCGTCTGCAACGCCAACAACCGCCGTGCTCCCGTTTGTCAAAGTTACTCGTCCCACGCTATATGTTGCTGCCCTTTCAGTGCATTCCACAACCATTACGCTAAATGACAAGGTTTTACCTTCCCACCCTTGGCGAAAATCCTTACCCGACAAGATGGGGCCTTTGGCACGGAAATCTATATTTCCGACGTTGTAAACCGATGTGGTGTCAGGATTCACGTCCCAATCATCTTTCACCTCGAACGTTAGCGTCGTTTTCGTATTCGATACAATGAGCTTGCGTTCGCCCACGCCAGTTCCGGCGATAATCTCGACGTAAACCCCTTTAAGCCCATCATCCGTCGTATAGAACGTTGCGTTACTATCAGTCAGGCTATTTGCATCACCCATATTTTATGCCGATGTTGAGGTTGATGTACTTGTTGATGTTGTCGTAGAAGTCGTCGTGCTGGTAGTTGTCGATGTGGTAGTGCTGGTAGTTGTGGATGTAGATGTGGAGCTTGAAGTAGTGGATACGTCTGTTACGACGCCCTTTACGGTACCAGATGAGACGCCATCGTAATTCCCGTTGTCCTGCTCGAATACGAAACCGTCATTACTTCCAGTCCAAAGTTGTCGTTTGCCATCTGAATCAATAACCTCTTCCATACAGTTGATGTTGATTCCCTTGAACTTAAGCCATATCTTCGTGTCGGGCTCAATAATATATACTGTATCGTGTTGTGACGCGCCATTGGAGGTGTTCGATAACCAGATTTGTCGTTTACGGTTAAATGTCTTGGCGAAGTTATATTGGTTGCGGGCCTCGTTTATTGTATCGGAACGGAACCAATCACGAACCACTTCCGAAATATTCGTAATGACGCCTGACATAGTTACCATACGACATCCCGATTCCGGCGTTTGGAGAAACAACTTCCCGTCGAAGTTCTCCATGACAAAGTTCCCAGCGGCACCTATCTTAGCCAAAAGGCCTGGTGCTTGAAAATCATCTACATCCGTCCCCTGCAACCTATAAAGATGTCTTGTCTTGGCAATGATAATATCATCATCGCCCACACGTTTTAGCCCAACGATATAGTCATTATCGCCGGGTTCGACTAAGATATAGTTTGCTGACCGATCAATGCTTTCAGGCCGAATCACGCTACCGCTTTTGGGACAATATCCGATTGTATTGCCATTACCTATAATGGCATAACTCGTACTTGCAAGGGTACTTTCACTAAAAGTGCTTGTCAGCGTGGCCCATTGCGGGCTCTCGATACTACGAACTTCGTAGGTAAAGAAACCTTCTCCGCCAACATAATCCATGCCGACCAATGCGTCCGTCCAATTCACCGTACCGCTACCAGTAATTGTCGCGGAACTATTAGTTGCCGTGCTTGTGCCCGTACTGTAGAGGGCTTTACCGGCCACGAAGATGCGGTCTTTGCCTGATTCAAGATATCTATGAGTCAGAAATGTATTATTATCGGTAGCAAGTGCTGTTCCGGCAGAAAGTGCCGTATCGGTAATTGTTAAATCCGATGTCTGACTTTGCATCGCGGACCAATCAAGGTCATTATTGCTATCACGAGTCATTTCGAGTTCATTTTCGCGATAATATGTTGCGCCAACCGTTGTCGCCGTTCCTTCTGTACGGTAGATGCGCCAATGCGTTACATTCGTTTGGCCTGTTGGATAGGGCAACTGCGATACTCGTATACCCTTACTTGACGTACTTAACGTAATTGTTACAGCCGAAGAGGCATCACTTTCAAGATTGTGTATTTTGTCATAAAATGTGATTTTAACATTATATATGCCGCTATCAGTCAATGACCCCGCAATTTCCGCCAATGTACATTTCTGGTCGATGACATAAGTATGGGATGTCGTATAACTCGCGCCCAAATCGGGTATTGTGGCAACCTTCGTTGTGCCATTATAATCAGTAATATAGCTTTCATTGTCCGAATTGACTTTAATTAATGCGCCGTTATAAGCGTCATCAACTGTACTGGCTCTGGCGTCCAGCCTTATTGTCGTTGCGCCGCTTGTATACCCATCGCCAATCGTGAAACCTGTACGCAATATCGTTGGTGCGATAATGCCCATGTTCCGCCATGTCGCGCCATCATACGCCGCGTTACGGTCGAAACCGTTCATGCACAATAACGTATCGTTTAGAACAGCAAAATCCCATAGGGCCGTTGGCGAGAGCGATGTTTTTATAACGGTCAGGCTCACTATTATAACACCTTTAGTAGTGATTCCGCGATAGGATGTTTTAGTGCTACCGCTTGGCATCTGGTTAAATAATCGTCATAAGAATCCGCGTTCTTCGCGTAATTGCATTTAACACAAGCGACCACGATATTATCTGGCGTATATCCTAAAGACGAATCTATTCTATCAAGGTATGTTCTCCAGCCACCCAATTCTCCATGTCCGCTGAGAACGTTTTTGTTATATCCTCGCGTATGGGGAGTCCAAATAATGCGGCATCCACAATAATGGCATATATCAATCTTGGTGAACTCAAGGAATTCCTTATATGAAAGACATTCTATATTTTTCTTTTTGGCCCTTTTTAGTACTGCGTTATACGCCACATGGAAAGGTCTTTTGCGATACTTTTGAGGCCGGATTTCTCGTCCCCAACATCCACAACTTCGAGAACGACCCGTTTTAAGTCCGCTAATTTGCAAACTCCTAATCACCCCACAGTTACACCGACAAAACCATTTTGGAACACCGGGGTTACTATCGGGGTTTTGCCCAACAACGGTCCATCTCCCGAATTTCTGTCCGCTGTATTGGCATTTGGCTTTTCTTATTTTTATGGTTGTTTCTCGGCTTAAGCATCCACAACTCCGCGAAAGTCCGCGCCGCAAACTACTTCCATGAATTGTTGCCTGTTTCCCACATTTACATCGACATCGCCAGCGTACTTTTCCGCCGTTATCATTCTTTGCTCGTGCGAGCACGGTTAAACGCCCATACTCATTTCCCGTTTCGTCTATCGCTCGGCTCATCACATATTCCCTTTTTGCTTTATTATATCAGAACTTCCCTGAATAGGCTCGGCTACCGGCGATGATAACCACTTCCCCTGTCACGGCCAATCCTGCCGATGTATGTACTCTTGTACCTCTATCACGAGCGTTAAGATATGCGATGCCGGTAATCCTACCGGCAAGACGTGCCGTATGTGTTTTGATAAAACCATTACGTTTTTTCAGCGCACCCTGGTCAATCACAAAGTTCTGGCCATCGGTGAACTTGTTACGCGGGATATCGCGTGGGTCAACGGCCGACAAGATACCGCCGAAGTCTTGAATCACCAAATCCGACATCTAACAAGTATCCCCTTGAATAAGTGGCAGATGAGGCTCGTGATCGAAGCTATTATGATGGTATGATGTAAGCCCCATCTGCCGAAAATCCCCCTTGCAAACCCCATCCAAAACCCCATGCAATATAAACAGGATGCCCCCTCATAAAACCAGCCATATAGAATTGCCGGAATATGGTCTTTTAGTTTTGCTAAAAGTACGCCTCGGAACCAAATTGCGGGGCTCGCTTTTACCAAAACAAACGCAATTGCCAGATTTTCAATTATAATTCTGATCGTTGTTTCTGGAGACATTCCAAACATTCCTTTTTCGTTTTCGGTTCATTATCTCGTTGACATTCATACATCGGGATTTCTTTAATTTTCCCGCCACAACATTTCTCTTCTTTGAACACGCCCTCCAACTTATCGCCACGATGGGGACATGCCATGAAAGAACCATCAAATTCCTTTGGTATGCGACCAAGCATCGTTGCCTTTATGTGGTGTTCCTCGTGGTCCCATGCCCGCTTACGCCCTTCGGGATCTGTAATACATTTCTTACAGTCCAGAACCCATGTTATGCCATCAAGACCAAACAAAAGACATTGTTGTATTGTCTTATTATCTTTGAAAACAATATGATGATAGGGGCATTTCATTATGGGTAATCGGCGGTTATTATTATCGTCCAATTGCCAGGAGTACAACTACCTGATGACTGTACACCCAGCGTAATAGTAAATTCCTCAATAACACAGTTAGCGCCTCCCGAGGTTGTCCAACAAGCGTTATCCGCAGGCCGAAAATATAATTCGCGGGCGCAAGTTGATATGGCAATGTCCCAAGTCCCGTCTCCATTATCCAACATTGATCCGTTGCAACACTCTGCCCCGCTAAGAGTCATTACAGCCGTATAGCCCGTAGGTGGCGTCGTTGTTGTACTTGAACTTGTGCTTGTAGTCACGCTCGTAGTCGAAGAAGTCGTTGTCGTCACACTTGAAGTTGAGGATGATGTTGAAGTGGTGGTTACCGTTGATGTACTTGTGGATGTTGAGGTCGAAGTCGTACCACCAACCTCATCGCCCAATTGACAAGTATTTACACTTCCCGGTGCCGCACAAGTCCCGTCTTCACGCCAAAATCGCCCATTATATGTATTGAAACACGCTACATCAGTAAGATTAACTTTACACAATCCCGGTAATGGACCATAATTACAACATCCTAACGCAGTGCCAACCGGCGGATCATCATCTTCGTCATCATCATCTTCATCCTCACCATCTGGCGGCTCAATTGGGTCTTCTATTGAAGTGCTACCGCCCCCGATAAATAGATTATGATAACGCATGTTCTTGCCCAATAGCTGGGCAATGCCCGTTATGGCGCCCGCAAAGGCCGTTGTATAAATCTTCACGAACCCATTACGTTTTGTCAAAGAACCAAATGGATCAATCTCGAAATTCTGGCCTTGAGCAAACTCACCTTTATCTAAGACCCGCGGGTCAACATTCGTTCTTATACCCCCAAAAACGCTAATAACCAGGTCTGCCACAACTTAAATTACCTGTCGTAAACTATAATCTTGTGTGTGTTCTGCGATTCGATGTGCCCACACTATGAATTCGTCGTAATCTCTTGTTCCTTTTGCTTTGTTACATTGAAAACAACACGGCACCACGTTTCCTTCTATGTATCCCATCTTGCTGTTTTTGCGGTCAACTCCGTTATAGACATAAGTACCAATTGCCCCTTGACTTTTTCTCACCTGAGAGGGTCGCGCACCACAATAATGGCAAGATTCTGAAGTCAAGGAACGAAAGGCATTTTCGTCAATCTCAAATTTCAGGTTTCTATCAACTGCGTGCCGGGAATAATTGCGAAAAAGCCCCCGAAAAGCCGCTTCCCCGTCTGGTAAAAACTGCCGTTTGAGCGTCAACTCCCGACTTAAGCACCCGCAACTTTTTGACCGGCCAGAACGCACTTGGTATGAGCCTATTGCACGCTCCGCGCCACAGTCGCACCGACATCGCCAGAGAAGCGCCCCGTTTTTATTGCGTCCGGCTTTAGCCAAGACAGTCCATCTTCCGTATTTTTTGCCAACTGTTTCTTTAATGCGCGGCCACAAACAGCCGCAGCTCTTTCTCTTGCCGCTTCGCAAGTCGCCGCCACCGCTAATTGTTTTCTTCCCGCATTGGCAAATACAGAGCCATACCGTCCAATTGTACCGGTTGGTTGCTCGACTTATGACAGTGAGCCGACCATATTTATTCCCTATTTCATTTTTGGCTTGTCTTGGCATCCAACATTTCCTTTTTGATTATTTATTCAACTCTCGTACAAGTGCAGTTTTTGACCTCGTAGATAATAGAAATAACCGGCCACCATATGTTCGTCTACCGGAACAAGACTCGGATACTCCTGTTCATCTCGCATCGCCGCCGACCGTAACTGGTCTTTCAAAATAAGATATTTGCGTTCAATGTCAGCATTATTCGTTAGTCTCGTCAACGCACCCCATATCATGCCGTCATAATAAAAATCTTCGGGAATTTCGCAGACAATATTATAAACACTTGAACTTGTGGGATTTGTACCCCATGTGGCTACTGTTGCCGTATACGTCGTGCCACTTACAACATAATCCGTGATAACTCTCTGTTGGCCTGCGCCCGTGCCCGAAACAATTTCTATGGTGGCACCATTGAAATAATCATTTTCAATAACAACGTCGCCATAGGTAGGGCTTGTGGCGAGAACAATGGTCGTAGCCGTTGCGCTTACGGCTATCCCATATTGTAAATTAGGCAATCTACGGCAATAGTTTAATCTAAATGTGCCACTTGTGGGCTTATTGCTCGTTTCATGTATGCCCGACCGTTGCCGTAAGGGACGTTTATCCACTCGATACCAATGATTGCCCGAACCTTTATGTTCGACATATTGAAGTTTACGCATGGTGGGCGGGATGGTCACAGTACCATCCGTGCCATAATCGGAAGACGTATAATCTATGGAATATCCAAACACGTGCGAATCGGCAGTATACATTTCACGGGCAAGTTCGGCCTGAGCCTGATTGAACATCCGCACAAGTCGCGCATCTGTCACGTCAGATTCAGAGGCATAATCCTTATGAACCTTCAAATCATCAATAAGAACGAATAGATTAACTCTTGGCATGTTTCAACCATCCACTATTCTCGGGCATTGTTAATGTTTTTCGGTAATATGAACGTACCCTGTCAATTGCGCGTTTTTCAGTGTAATCGTCATCATAAGTCTCACGATTCTCTTCGAAGGCATCTCCTGCCCTTAACATATCTGCGTAGACTTTTTTGAGGTGTTTGCCATTTCGCCGGACATCTGTGCGTCGAAGTTTATTCAGCCAATAACTTACCGGCGGGCAATACCACAACCGATTCTTGGTTGGATGTACAATCGTCATTTCCGGCATCCACTCGTCACGCGAATACCATTTGTTTGTTTTCTTGTCTTGCCATCTTGCCGCACGATGCCGACATATCACGTCCCGACCAGTCTTGCAATTGAATAACACGGTATATTCGTTTGGTTCGCCATATTCCGCAATTGCCTCAACAAACGCATTTGTCACATATCGCGCAGACACAAACCACGGTTCTTGATAAGTCATTTCGTTTTCTTAAGTTATCCGGAGGCGGAAACACCGCCCCCGTTTATCTTTACGCAGATGTCGAAGTTGTCGTTGATGTCGAAGTCGTCGTTGACGTTGTCGTTGAAGTCGTCGTTGAAGTCGTCGTAGTAGTTGAACTTGAACCATGCGCTACAGGATCACCAGTACACGGGTCATCTAATTCCCAAGACAGATGAACCTTGAAATTGCCCGTAGCGCTATTCGTCACCGTCGTAAATGTGATTAAATCGCCTGGCAACACCTGCGCAGAAGCAATAGTATGACTTCGTGTACTACCTCTTGCCTCATCAATTGCCGCAAATGCCGTAGCCGCGACAAACCCGCCATTACTATCGATGATACGTTGCGGATCAGCACTATTTTTCCAGCCAATGGCTATCGTGGGAGCCCCCGCGGCGATTGTTTCAGTGATAATCGTATACGCCGCCTTCAACTGGGCACGATATCGAACATGGC
>SDBV01001685.1_pt1 | contig 33129 bp, 60 predicted proteins | sample 2277081 | NCBI WGS metagenome assembly SDBV01 (sample SAMN10402039, study PRJNA504765) | marine sediment metagenome | isolation source: marine sediment core GS10_PC15, 223 cmbsf | place: Arctic Ocean: Southern Knipovich Ridge | collected 2010 | reverse complement strand
TTAATTTTATTTACTGCTGACCAACTAATTCCTGGGAGTGTTGATTGGGACTCAAGAAGTGCTAACTTTGGTAAAATAAAAATAGGTAATACTCGTTTTGATGTAACGGGGGGTATGTCCTCGTTGGTATCACTTGCAGCACGAATAATTCCAACAAAACATAATGGAGAATGGGGATTTTGGTTTAAGAGTAGTACATCAGATAAATTCACACGATTAAACTCTGGGAAATTTGGTTCAAGAACTGTTATAGATTTGATAGAAAGTTTTGCAGAAAATAAACTTTCTCCAATGGCTGGAGTGGTTAGAGATGTTGCAAGAGGTCAAAACTTTCAGGGAGATAAACCAACAGTTGGAAATGTTGCATTTGGGCTTACTCCTATTTCAATTCAGACTTTCTTTGAGTTAAGGGATGACCCAGAATCAGCAAATTTGCTTCTTTCAATGATTTTAGAAGGATTAGGAATATCAGCCAATACTTACGGAGGACGATAGTATTAAAATAGAAATATGACAATATACCAAAATATGAAATATCCTATAAAGAATCTTCCAGTATATTTACACTCTTTCCCATATTCGTCTTTATTCATATAACAAAGATTACACTAATAAATACCACCATGATATATCACCCACAATATAAAACCAATCACAGCACTCCCTGCAAGTATTTCACAAATGGTTTCATAGATTTCTTCAAACTTCATTCTTTCTATTTATTTCGGCTTTTAAACGCTTGTAATCGTTTTTTGTGCGTTTTATTTTTTAACTTCAATTTGTCTGTTTTGTTACCTCGTCGGTTTTTCTTTCTTTTTTCTTTTAGAAGTTTTGTTGCTTCATTTTCAAGATTGTTTAATAGATTATTAACAAAGGTACAAATGGGATATCGTATACAAGCCAAGAAATCACCAAATCGTCCATTTCTTATCACAAGTTTACCAACATTCTTCTTCCTTTTAAGAAGACACTTTGGACATAAACCACCTTGTTGGAGTCTAACCACTTTGTCTGCATCTTTGTTTTTCATGTCATTCCTTCAATGGGTTACAAATTTCCTATATCCTCTGTTGATTAAGAGAATTACAATCAGAAACTTCAAGGGAAGTATGAGCGTGCACAGCAATAAATTTCTCAGCGTGCTCCGTCTATTTAGACTTATTCCATTCAATTGGGAACAAAATCCTTTTAATCGGTTACGTTCTTTAATGTGCCGTAACCTCTACCCTCTACACAATAAAACAAAATACTCGCAACAACTTTGGTTGAATGCGAGTTATTACGAGTATTTTATGCTCAAAAGATTTAAGCGTGCATTTAACCTTAATATAATTGTACTTTATATGTTAAAATAAGTCAATATGTCTCTAAAAGACCAACTAAAAAAGAAAAGACCCAAATCTATAGAGAAACTTAGGAAGAGTGTATCCCAAAGCAAACAGAGGATAGAGAAGGAGGGTAAGGAGAATAAAGAGAAAGAAAACATAAAATCTCTTGAGTCTTTTGTTAATGAGAAAATGGGGGCTATTAAGATTGAGTTGGAGAATGAAATGAAGTCTAGGATTGCAGATATTAAAGATAGTGTTGAAAAACAAACTGGTGTTTTTGATAAATTAACTAAAATCAAAGGAGAACAAGGGGATAAACCTAAAGTCGGAGTTGATTTTGAACAACCTAAAAATGGTGAAACACCTATTAAGGGTGTGGATTATTTTATTCCATCAGAAATTAAACAGTTTAAAAAAGAAATTACTCCAACAAAAGGGAAGGACTACTCTGATGGTAAGAAAGGAGATACTCCAATTAAAGGAATTGATTATTTTGATGGTGTAGATGCAGATGAAGAGAATGTTTTAGAAAAGGTGTTAAAAAAAGTTCCTAAACTTGATTTAAGTGGGATTATAACTGACATTAAAGAATTAAAAAAGAGAAAACAAAAACCAGAGGAGATAGTTCGTAGTCTTGAGGCTCTTAAAGGAAAAGAAAAACTAGATTATTTTGCCCTTAAAAATCTACCTGATATTCCGCAAGACGGTAAAAGACGAACTCTACATAGAGGAGGGCAAGGATTGGCGGTGTTTGCACATGACCTTTCAAGTCAAACGGATGGTTCTACAAAAACATTTACTATCCCAGTTCATACAAGAGCACTTTCCCTTACTGGTTCTGATTTTCCTTTTACTTACAGATTAACCACGGACTTTACAACTTCAGGAACAACTTTAACAATTACAAGTAGTCCCGACGCGCCCTCACAAAATGCCACGCTTTGGTTCGTTTATGCTAAGTAAAAATTATGCCATTTCCAAAAGGACATACAGGATATAGGACAAAGAAAAATTTTAAAGAGCATGCTCTTAAAATGGAAAATCATTGGAACTGGAAAGGTGGTTTCCCAAAATGTTTTGATTGTAGTGAACTATTGAAAAGTTACTACAGTACAAGATGTTTTCCATGCTATGGAAAAACAAAAATAAAGGATAAGCCTACTTTTAATTGTTTGCAATGTAAAAAAGAATTTGTTGATACGAAATCAGATTTTAATAGAAAATATTGTAGTAGTGATTGTCATAACGAAAGTCGTAAAGGACAAATCCCTTGGAATAAAGGGAAAGTACAATACCAAACATTGGGAAGCAGAAATCCTAATTGGCAAAATGGAAAAACAGAAGAAAGCAAAAGACTTAGAAACACTGTGCAATATAAAAACTGGCGAACAGCAGTATTTGAACGTGATGATTACACATGTCAAAAATGTGGAGACAACAGAGGAGGGAATCTTGAAGCTGACCATATCAAACAATTTGCCTATTTCCTAGAATTAAGATTTGATGTAGATAATGGTCGCACTCTGTGTGTTCCATGTCACAGGAAAACAGACACATATGGAAATAGTAAAAAAACAAATTTAATCTATGCAAAATAATATGAAACACTGGAAAATAATAGTAGGAATTATATTAGGAGTGGTTGCAATAGGTGGGGGTTTTCTATTCTTCCAAGAAGCAGGACAAGGAGCACCACAATCTTCTTCTACAAGAGGTTTAATACCTTTCACAACAGCAAAGTATTATATAGGTACTTCTAGCCCATCAACACTTGAGTATAAGGGTATCTTTACCCAAGACCTTACTGTGTCAGGAACTTGTACTGGGTGTGGTGGAGCAGCAGCAGGAGGTGGTCTTTGGTCAGACGCTGTAGGTTTTATATATAGTGGACTTACAAATGCCTCAACAACTAATGAGACTGTCCTCATAGGAAACACAGCTACAAACACAACAAACAAGTTAGAAGTGTGGGGTAATATTTCAGCAGATATTTTTATAGCAACTTCAACCACAGCAACCTCAACCTTTGCGGGGGGATTAACCGTAGATACAAACAAGTTTTTAGTTGACCCTGATGCTGGAAGGGTGGGAATTGGGACGGTGGCTCCAGTCACCAAGCTTTCTATTAAGGGAAATGACGATAAAGATACAGGACCAATTATTACTCTGAATGGGAATGCAATTAATCAGTTTGAGAGCGGAAGAATTCGTTTTGCAGAGACAGATATGTTTTATCAAGGTGGATTTATTCATTTTGATGGGAGTGTTAATACTTTTAACATAGGTGTTCATGACAATGCTGATAATCTTACCTCAAGCGACATAAATGCGATTAGTATTCTAAGAAGCAACGGCAACATCGGTATTGGGACAACATCTCCTAATGCTCCTTTGGAAGTTGTGGGGACTCCTCCAGGAAGTGTTGGGGGTTTCCAAAGTGGTATGTTTCAAGTAACAAATCCATCAACTGCTGAGTTTGGAAATGCAGTTATCACTGGGCATAATTATTTTTCAGACAATACACAGTTATGGTATCTTGGTAGTGTTTCAGGTTCAGATAACGATATTGGATTTATTAACAGACAAAATGCTACTATGCAGTTTTGGACAAATAACATTGAAAGAGTAGTGATTGATGCTAACGGCCTCGTCGGCATCGGCACCACTTCTCCATACGCAAAGTTGTCAGTGGTAGGACAAACTGTAGCAGAATACTTCACTGCTACTTCCACAACTGCTACTTCTACATTTACAGGTATTCAATGGGACTACTCAACAAGTACAGGTCAAGATTTAACACTTTCAAGAATAGGTGAATCAACATTCTCAACAGTCCAAGATTTACAAAACATATTCCACTCCGCAGGGTGGACTTCTGGTGGAACTATCGCTGACATAGGTGGAGCAGCAATAAGTGTCGCAGCAGGTACGGGACTCATAAGAACATCTAATTCTGCCACTGCACTTGTGCCATATTTTGACTGGGTGGCTTCTACAACAATAGATATACCAGCAGACACTATTAGGTATATAGGAGTGGAATATAATTCAGGCTCTCCTCGTGTAGCTATTCGTACAACTTATAACTGGAACTTAAAAACTGATTTTCCTCTCGGTAACGTGGTAAACGAGGGTGGTACTATACACTTAGAAAACACCCCACAAGCGGTAGGCGACCACGCTGCTACTATGATAGAAAGAGCTTTTGAGTCATTAGGAAAACAACGTGACAATATTACAGGAGGTCTTATTATCGGAGAAACTGGCTCAAGAAATGTAACAATGTCATCAGGTACTTTATGGGAGAGATTATCCTCATTTGCTATATCTGCAATAGATACATCAGGAGCAGATACTTTTGATACATATTGTGGAACGACTAAAAATGAAACAGCCACCTCTACTTGGGATAATTTAAATTATTGTAATAGTGGAAGTCTTACAGCACTGTCAAATAATAGATGGGCAGTGTTGTGGTTTTACATTGAACTTGATGGAGATTTAATAATGCAATATGGTACAGCACAATATGTTTCAGAGGCTAGTGCAGAAATAGAAGGAACACCATCAACTGTAACAAACAGAGTAATTGCACAAAGTAAACTTATAGGAAGATTTATTTTTCAAGAATCTGCCTCAACTGCAGAGTCAATAGAAACTGTATTTGCTACCACATTTGCAGGTGCGGTAGTAACAGACCACGGTAATCTTGCAGGACTTTCAGATGACGACCATACTCAATATGTATTAGCAGATGGTACAAGAGCATTGACTGCAAATTGGGATGCAGGTTCGTTTGATATAACAGCCACCAGATTTGTAGCAGATGATGCCACTGCCACAACTTCATTACAAGCAACTTCAGTAACAGGTGCAATATCAATTCTTGGAGAATACTTTACGAATTTTACTACATATGTGCGTTCATTGTTTACAGCAGGAACAGGTATAAATATATCTTCAGGTTCTATTAGTGCAACACTAGGTACTTCTATAGATGCAGGAGAAATAACAGCAGGTGCTATTGACGGAGATGATATAAATTCAAATATAGCAGGAAGTCATCTTACACTTACATCAGCCTCACCTGACACATTTGACTTAGATTCAAATATACCTGAAAGTACTATAGGTTTTGCTTTACTTGCTACAACTACAGCAGACGGTATCGCAACTACATCTCCATTCTTTAAAACACTATTTACAAGTTCTGCATATACAATTTCATCATTCCGTTGTCATGCAGGAGGAACAGGAACTTCAACTGTACAGGTCACACACAGTACCGACCCATTTTCAGCAGGAACAGACTTACTGTACTCAACAGGATTTGAGTGTGGCTCGGACATCTCAACAGCCACCACAACCTTCAGCGACACAACAGTTCCAGCTAATAGTTATTGGCACTTCAGCATAGACGATGCAGAGCCAACGGGAACACGACCAGATAGTATAAATCCTGTATTCACAGCAACTAAAGATGATTAAATTGATTAAGGAAAATATAAAAAAGTTTCTAATTATTATTGGTTTTCTTGCTGTTGCATCTGCAGCACCAATAATTATTCCAGAACAAACAATAGAACAACAACTTCAAGGGAAAAATACCTTTGAAAAAGCTCAAATAAAAGCTAACGAAATAGCTAAACTTAATTTAAGTGGTGAATACATAAGTACTGAATATGGAGTAAAAATTGAAATCATTGGAGATGTTAAAGAAATAGATGGAGGTATAGAACTTTTTGCAAGGGCTTGGCGTGGAAATAAGCAATTTGGTTTTGGTAAAGATGGTATTGTTGAAATAGAACGCTTCTTAATTTATAATCCACCTATTTTAGTTCCTGATGATAATGGAGATATAGTAAGAGAGTGGCAAGACAACGAAACAGGAGAGTTAATGCAAAAAAGATATAGAGAAGATTTACCTGAGGCAATACGACAAGTTATTGCACATAATGTAACTCTCTTAGGAAAAGAAGATACACAAATAATAAAAGGAAAGGTAGGAAATACAACGTCTACTTTTTACTCAACCACTGCTGACGGAACATTTCTTTCTGATGATAAAGCAACTTATACATTAGCTAGAGATGCAGCCGCTGCAAGTTCTATTGACCAAGGTAATGGAAATGTTGTACATAACTCTAGTTTAGCAGGTACTTTTTTTGTTCGTAGGTATATTGGATATTTTGACACGTCTGCGCTTGGTACTGATACCATAAATTCTGCCACATATTCTGTTGCTAACCGAGACACCGATTCTGTAACTGACGACAGTGATTCCATCACTATCGTAGAGTTCACTGGTTCAAACCCCCCAATCGTAGGAGACCTTGACCTCTTTGGTTCTACAAGTGGTGGCTCGTTGGCAATATCAAGTTTTGAAACTGTGGACGGGACTTATACTAATATAGACTTTAATGCAACAGGCGAGGGATTTATAAATAAATCTGGTGTTAGCGACTTAGGACTACGAACTCAAAAGGATATAGATAATACCCAACCTTCTGGTGCTAATTACCTTAGAATATATGTGGCAGACGAAGCAGGAACAACTAAAGACCCTAAATTAGTAGTAGTGCATAGTGCGGTATCAGCAGAAGAAGTATCAAACTCACAAGGTTACATAATATAAACATGGAAGCACATCAACAAATAAAAAACGAGAACTAGATGAACTTAAAAGACAATCCTATCAGGATGAAATAGTATTATAGATTGTAATTTTTATAAAAATAGAGTAGAATAAAGGTCTTAGGCAACTGTACCTTTGCCACATGTACTTTGAAAACTTACCTCTAAACACAAAACCGCCATAAATGACGGTAATGTGGAGCTATTATTTCTTGATTTCTTTTATAATGAGGTAAACCAAGATTAGCTCTAGTATAGCTTCCATAATGGTTGCTATGAGTAGAGAGACTTAACACAAAAAGGTCAGCAACACCTTTCTGCAAAACAATTATATCATAGAGGTAAGTTTTTAGGGTATGTGTTGATAAATATCCTTACATCCTAACATTACTTGTAGTATTATACTGATATACAAAAACCGCCACAATGTTCACACCACCGCTAGCAATTATTGGTTCTGTTGCTACGCAGGTTAGTCACTCATAGAGTGCGTTCACTATCAGTCCCAGCTACGTTTTGAGGCATAGAAGGGAGCAGACAGAACGATGATGCGAATATTAAGGCGGTTTCACCTATTATAACATATTTTAGGTTCATTTGCAAGGTAAACACCATTTAAGGATATTTTTAGCACAAATCAGTGAATGCCAAGCTATGGTATTATTGGAGGGAAACTAACAAAATATCCTCCATTTCCCAGGAAATTAAAATCCTCTAAAAACCTATAGGAAACCTGACACACACTGATTTATTTAGGAACAAAAAGCCCACCACTAGGAGGGATTGCTCCCCTATGCCAGTTTCCTGACACAACGTTGTAGACGCCCTAACGATGGGTTCTTTATCTACAACGATTTGTGACCATGCTCCACTTTGGAGGTTAGGTCTTTCTGTCCCTACTCTATACTATGGTAAAACCTTTGGCAATATAATATACTATAAACATGAAATTCCTTGATTTCTTAGATAAAATTATACTCCACCGAGAATCCGATAAAAAAGATTCTCCCGATGATTATAACGAAAAGCAATCTCCTGAAGATAAAGAGGAAGATACTTCTTAGACACCATAATATGCGTTCCTTTTAGGGAGCGTTTTACAATACTCCAAACGCCTTCTATACTGTTTGTGTTCACTTTTAAATCTCCGTCTCTGTACCCATAATGCCCCTCGGAGTGGTTTATTCTGTAATGACGGTAACTACGTTTAAGCCATTTATATGAGATAAAGTCATCACTTATTATCGTTGACCATTCTTTCACATTCTCCCTCACTTCTCTGGTAAGGGTAGAACCACTTACATTGGGAATGACCTTTAATTTAAGGCGTTTACTCTCACGTTCAACCATGCCGAATACAGCTTGTTTAGTAGTTCCACGCCCGTCTCTGCGGTTGCTACGTCTTCCCATACCTCCGACATAGGTTTCATCCACTTCAACCGTTCCACTGAAGAGATTCTCTTCTTTCATGGCTTTACGAATTTGGTGTCCGATACGCCAAGCACATTTATATGTTACACCTAACTGGCGTTCTAGTTCTCTAGCAGAAATGCCGTTTTTACTCACAGAAAAGAGGTATATAGCATAAAACCACAGAGTTAGTGGTGTACTGCTCTTCTCAAAGATTGTGCCTTTTAGAGGGCTAATTTGCTTGCCTACACTGTTTTCGTAGGTCTTACGCCCTTTGACACGATAATACCCTTTTAAGCCATATTTCTTGTTAAAAAGGTAATCCAAGCATGAATCCTCGTCAGGGAATGTTTGTCTGAATTCTTTAATATTCATCCATGCTATATAGCACATTATTTACATGGTGTCAAGGGATATTTTTAATATAAACAATGCAGGGAAATGTCAGGTTATTAACAATTTACTACTGTTTATTCCAATTTTGTTGTATACTGTAATAGCAAATTATACATTAACTCATAAAAATATGATAAGATAAGAGCCTATGAGGCTCAAACTCCCTAACCATTTTCAAGCCAGACTGATAGAAAGAGGTATTGAAATAGACCATGTGAAGAAAGCGATAAGGGAACCTGACTCTGAAAAAGGAGTGTATGAGGGTAGAACTTTGGTCGTTAAGAGAATTGATGAAAAGAGGGAAATTGAAGTTGTTTACTTTAAAGATGGTTTTAGGGATACTAACGATATTATCATTGTAACAGCACGCTATATATGAATATAAATTACGATAAAATTGCAGATGCCGTATATGTCTATGTGAGTAAGGCTAAAGTGGCAAAAACGATAAAAATTGAGGACAAACTAAATATTGATGTTGATAGTTCAGGGAGTCTTGTTGGAATTGAACTCCTAGATGCTTCATCTCAGCAAGATTTGGTAAAAAATCTTGAAAGAGATGTAAATAATGGTGCTTCAATCAGTATAAACTCTGTTACACCAATAACCGCCTAAACTTCCCCTTTTAAGGGGATTTTTGGTTTCTCCCCCCTCACATGTCGTCAAGGGATAGATGCCTAAGACGTTTATTGTATTTTTTTGAAATATAATGTATAATTTAGTTAAGAATGCAAAGAAATAGCTATCTCACAGGGTTATTTAATTGGAATATGAAAACATTTCTAGACTTTTTAGCTGTTATATTTTTACTTATTGTGATGCTTATATATTTACCATTTGTGGCTATGTTTAATTTAAAAGAAAATGAACGGTAACAGCTATCTCACACGCAAAACTTTTTTTTGGATTATGGGTGTTCTCATTATGGTAATTACTACTGTTATGGGGTATACTATAGGGAAAGTAGACAAGGTTGAAGATAAATTCAATCATAATTTCACCACCATAACTAACAGTATCTCCTCCATAGAAACCACTTTAGAGTTCTTCGCTGAAGACATTAGAGATATTAAAGATAAGATATGAATTTAAAAAACATTAAAATCTTAAAAGAGAAAGATGTCTTGCCTAAATGGTATCTTGATAAAGGACATAGTAATTTTATTGTTGAAAATATGCCCCTAGAAGATAGTGGGAGATGTATGCCTTATTTTTCATATCCAATACCAAATGTTGAAGATTTGTGTGTAATGCTTACTGATTATGCAGGAGATGATGAAATAGCGGTTAAAATAGACGCAACACTTACTACTCTTGGGCATATGATGTATTCAGTAGTAATTAAAATAACGGCACAGGATACGATTGAAAAAGAATTTGATTCCCCATTTTTAGATGATGCACTTGTAGAAGCACTTATTGCATTGAAGGAAAATAAGGATGAAAAAGAACAAATGTATAAAGATATGGAAAATGCTTAAAATAACTAGATGTGTAAAAACAAACTGGATTAGTCAAGGTTGGGCAGAATCCCGTGCGTGCATCTCTGTATCAGGGACAATAAAGACTAAAGTAAATGGTGCTTGCCCTGTAGGATACAAAAGTTTCTACGAATCTATAGGACTTCTCTATCACATAAAGAGAAATTTGTCATATTTTGATTTCCAACCAAAAGAGACTCCTTTAGAAGTGATTTCAGAAGAGGGAACTAGGTATGTCTTTAATGCTTTATTGTCCTTTAGTTTGATAAAGAAGAAAAAGTCTGGTTTAGTTTTATTATTAGTATTGAACACCCAATATCCTTTTGTTGGGTTTTTAATAATCTCCCCTTTTATTTTTTTCCTAAAATGGAGATTAGCACATTTAACATCAACACTTTTACCATTCCAATCTAAATCTGCACCCTTAATATTAAATTCTAAATGTTTCGCTCCTAGTAATTTGGAAGCAAATTTCTCCCATTTGAAACCCAATCCTGTTTCAGTCTTCCAAAATTTCTCTGAACCATTAAAATATGCATTAGGATGTCTCCGACAATACCAAGCTCGTTTAATACATACTCTTGAACAAAACATTGGTCTTGTTCCTTTATTCAAACCACAAAATAAACACTTATTCATTACTTAATTTTATTATATAAACACAACAAAGTCAACTATGTTAAAAGTATTTCGTCCAATAAAAACGAACTGGCTATCACAAAACTTCTCGGAAAATAGGGCTTGTGCTAGGGTTATAGATGGACGACTAATATTCCCTTACCAGATAATGGGTGGAGATTCATTTAAACGCTGTCCTGATGGGTACGCTAAATTCTATCCCTTAATAGGTTTAAAAGGACACAATTCAACAGATTGGGTAACATGGCACGGAGAACCTCTTTACTTTCCAGTAAAAGCAGAGACTGCATGGTATTCAAAGGATGCAAGTGATTTAAGTGGAGGTTTAGGAGTAGATGTATATTCGGTTAGTCGTTTATTCTTTCACGAGTTACCTATTGAAGCAGGACCAGAAGCAAGGCGAGACTGGGAACAAAACGACAAGACTATAAGAGTTAAATTTCGTTTCTGGCATTTACTCTCAGCGTGGGCAGACCAAGAAGTTTACTTTGGTGAGTATATAGGAAAATGTGATAATTCTGGGGCAAGTTCTGGCGACCACCTCCACGGTCCAGCCATGAAATTCATAGATGAAAACGATAGAACCTTTGACACCAATAATGGATATTATGGATGTGTAGATTTTATGAAAATGGGATTATTTGAAAATACTTTTGTCCTTGACGAAATCAAAAAAGAAAGGGTACTATTGGAGTCTAAATTAGTCGTCGCACAGATAACCTTAATAGAAAGATTGTATCAACTTATTTCACTATTACAAATACAAATATTAAAAGCCAAAAGGTCAGTAGGTTCATTATTCGCTAATTATAAATAATATGCAATTAAATATAAAGGAAGCATCCCAAGCACTTATTATGGCAATGTCCATATTTTTGATAGTGTTTTCAGTCTACGCAGTCTATAACCACGAACTACTTTTAGGTGCATTATCTTTTATGGTGGGTTTCTTTCTTGGGTTGGTTAAGATGGAAAATGAGGAAACAGAGAATAGAGATGATAGTAGAGGGGATATTATTAAATAAATAAATATATTATGAAACAAAAATTAGCATGGAAAAGTAAAGAGTTATGGTTATCGGCTGGAGTTATATTTAACTCAGTATTAAATGTTTACGGTTTACCATCAATACCAATGACACCTGAAGTAGTTGGAGCAGTTGGTGTCCTATTCTTCGCTCTAAGGCGTTGGTTCACAGATAGCCAACTAGTGTGGTTTAAAAGCCAATAAGACCCTACACAGGGCAATTCTGAGCTAATTAAAGCACTATTAGACAGACACTAACAATACTTTTAGCAATATTTGTCGCTTTAAGTACATATATCTCAATACCACCTGCTATTGTAGTAGAGGGTGTGTATCCTGTAACCATTACTCCCTCTCAGGTCATATACACAGCAGAGGAGGTTGAAGAGATAGTCTCTGAATATAGAGAGGAAAAAGTTTGTGAATCATATTTAGATAAATACTGCTCGTGCATGGTTTATCTTCAAACAGAGAAAGGAATTGATATTTCAGGCAATGCGATTGATATTGAACCTAACTATTTTGGAGAGCCACAAAGAGGTGATGTTATTATATTTCGTTATCCTAACGGGAAAGCCCACACAGCGTTCTTAGAAGAAGTCTATAATGAGGTGTACTGGATTTCAGAATGGAATTATTTTCCAGCCGAAAAGTCTGAACGGAGAATACCTTTTGAATTAAACTCTATTTATGGTATTTATCGTGATTATTCAGACGATTCGTAGTATAATAAGCGTAAAATATGGTTTCTTGAAGAGGGGGAAGAAAGTCAGAAAGGTTCTGCCTGCGGGGGTAAGGATTTTTCGCCTTACTTTCAGTGGTAATAGTTTAGTAATATTTAATAAACTAGCCCATGTGGAGAGTAGCCGTTCCACCTTCCCCTTCAGGACATCAATCCTGAAAACGGAGAATAAAATCTCCTTATAATGCGGTGCGAAAGTACCGACAACCAAGCGGAGAATCCTGCAATATAAGAGTTGCAGGGTTTTTTGTTTGTGGTATCTGGGGACAGAGCGCAGCTGGCGGCGCAGTGGTGGTTTCATATTTTATTTAAGTAAGCAAACTCTCCGTGGTATTTTATAGCCGCTGCATTGTATGCAAGTGCGGCTTCTTCTATATCTTTAAAATAACCAAGATATTTTAGATTTCTATTAATTTGAATTTGCACTCTCCACCTTTTTCTTTGTTTATTGAAAGAGACCCCTTTAAAGGTTGAAGTATTATTTGAATACTTGCCGCTATTCATTTTGTTTTGACTTCTAGTACAAATGCGTAGATTCACTTTTCTGTTGTCTAATTTATCACCGTTTTTATGGTCAGAATCTTTGTCCTGTGGTGTTTTTAAAATCTCGCGGTGCATGAGAATTATCTTACATTTTTGTGTTTTTCTACAATATTTGTTTCGCGCGACATAACCATTGTCAAAATACCAACTCCATTGGTTTAGATACTCAAAGTCTGCATCATCAACAATCGTAGAATATCCTTTTGTTAATTCTATCTTTTTCATACCACTCTCTTATTTTACCCTTTTTTTTCACAAACGAAAGTTTGGTTCGTCAGCTACTCCCGTAATTGATGGGATTTGTTGTTTCTATCAAAAGGTGGTAGAATATAAGTACTGTGATTTGGATGAATCGCAAATAACAAGAACCCCATCTATAACAGATGTAACGAGACTCCTTGCTTTATAAACAGGGAGTTTTGTTTTCCACACCTATAGGGGTTGTAATTATATGTGGATGTAGTATGCTTATGGTGAGTCTGGTGTATATTGAATTCAATACAGAATTCCCACAATAAACCCACATCAGACTTTAAGTTTGTTGTGGGAGTTTTGTTTAAAGGTCTATAAGTATGAACGAGAAATTATTACAATTACCTAAAACATTTGAGGTTGAAAAAAATCATTTCGCATGTCTCACTGTTAGGTATAATTCTGAAACCAAAAATTGGAGAGCTGGTTATGGACACAAATGTCGTCTTTTCAGTTCTTATGGTAATACTCCTAAAGAAGCTCTTGACCTACTTATAGAAAAAATGAGAGAGTCCACTAATTAGGTGGGCTTTTTCTGTTTGACAACTTAAGAAAGAACCTGCGTCTTGGAGGTTGGCAGTAAAACAGCTCCACTTTATAAGGTAGAGAATTAAGAACGCTCTACACGAAAACTAAGGATGTATGGGACACAGATACACGAGGTATCACCAGAGGGAATAATACGTTGGACACTTTCGTACCCTCCTCGCAATTTGTGCCTCATTCGTTCAGTCTATAATTCACTTAATACAACTCTCAAACATTCAGCACTAGTCTTAGACAGAATAGATAAAGAGAACTAAGGGGAGTAGAATATATAGAACAACTTTCTTAGGCATATATAATCGTACCCTACTCCTTCCTAAGGGAAAGTGTCTAATTTACTAGCACTATAATATAAAAGAAAATGAAAGAATTTGAATGTAAAGACAAACCTTGTGTAAAAGAATTAGAATCAGTTAGTTTTAATTGTAAAAACTGTATAAAACACACAAGCATTAAATTAACAGAAAAACAAAAAGGAGAGATAATGAAGATTTTGTTAAAAGATTAACCCACCAACTTTAATTAAAAGAGAATATGAAGTATGCAACAAAGGAAAATACAAAACTAGGAGATATTGTTTCAGTACCAATAAACAATGAGTTTATGGAAAAAGAACAAATTTGTCAGAAGTACGAAGTAGTCTTGGCTTTAAAATCCACAGTAAACCAAGAGAAACAAATTGTTGGCACAGGACAAAAACCGTTACCAGATTTAATAGAGTTTAGTGATGAAGTAGCGTTTACTAATAATTGATATTATGAATAAATTAAAAGAAGAGACATTAGAAAAGTTATTTGTTTTAACAGACAGATTTCAAGGTAAAAAGATTGGTTATGGAAAATTCTGTGAAGAATTAGAGTCTTTTATTGAAGAGTATTTTCCCCCCCGTTCAAAGTTATTAGAGATTATAAATACTGGGAATTATATACTTAGTTACCCTAGAAAATAAATGAGCTTACGTTGGAGAAAAACAGGAGAATTATTATGTGGAGCTAAGAGCAAACTAGAGAAAGACGATACTTACATTGACGATAGACTTCACTATGAGCTTTCAGCAATACAAAAGACCATTGTCCCTGATAAAAACGAGGATGACAATGGTCTATGGTATTGGTTGCATGGGTGGTGTGATACAGCAGAACATCCACAAGATGTGCGAGATGCCCCACTTATTCAGTCACGCAGACCACCCAAGAGGATAGACTAGTCAGAACAGTCTGTCTTGCATTTGCGAAGACTTCCTGTACCACCAACCTTGTTTCGTGTCTCAATGTTGTTTCCTTTTGTTGTTCTTGTAACTACATCAGCAAAGATTTTATGCAATTCCTCGCCTCGTGTATTGAAACGATACGCAACTTCGTCAATATATCGCTGTAAATGTTTCTTGCTCATTGAATGATATGTTCCGTTTATAGAAATAATATACAATAACTAATGGGATGGTGTCAATACGGAGTATTTTTTACCTCTACACTTCCAATTTTATTGGGGTTTGAGTTTGCTAAGAATTTGTTTCTGGTCGTTATCTGTAGCTGAATTTATAGAGAAAATAAAGAATCTTTAGTTTTCCACAGAACTCCTCTTGCTTTTACACTACCAGTAGTAGTATAATATAGTAATGAAAAACATAGGAACATTAAGATGTAAATTGTTTGGGCATTATATGTTGGGTAAAGAACCTCACCCTGAACATAAAGACTACCTCGAGTAATATGATAACAGATATACGAACTTGGAGTACAACAGATGGATATGAGTATATTCAAATACGGGGATGGATAGGCAAAAGACCTATAGGTTCATTTGAAGATTTTGAAAAAGTTAAATCAAATAAAACACTACCAGAAGTTCTTGATGAAGCCCGAACTTTTTACAAGGATAACCTTAAATGATATGGAGAAGAAAGAAATTACAATTAAATATTACCCACTGAATGAACCGCAACAGGAAAGTTTGGAGAGAATTAAAAAACTTGCTAAATCAGCACACTTCCTTGATTTGAAATTTAGAGATAACGGAGAAGATAAAATAATTCAAGCTGACTTTTTAAGAGAAATACTACAACAAATAACCTAACCCATCTATGAAAAATAAAAAGAAAATACTAGAAAAGGTCGTAGAAAAGTATAAACACGCCATTAAAAAACTGGCAGGAAAATGAAAAAAGCAACAGCAAAAGTAACACTAAACGGAGGTAAGATATTATTTGTTCACGGTAAAGTCCAAGACACTCGTAATATGTTTGACCGCACAGAATACCTAATAACAAGAGGAAAGTTAGACGATTTTTGGGTAAGTGAGAAGAATATAATAAAGATTGACAAAAGTGAATAAGTGTGTTTGTGGATAAAGTTCTTTGCAATTTAATTTAGGTGTAGTATTATAATAGTAGATACATCATTCCTTATCTATACTACGGTCAGCACAGTAATAGCTTGGCTCTCTCGTAGAAAGGTAACTGCTCTTATAAGAAAACTCATACATACAAAAATAGAGTTTATCTTTGAGTAATCAGTAGGTAAGGAATATTGTGTCTATTATGAGGTTCTTCAAAAAGGGAATAGAGAGGGTGTGGGTAGACTGTATTGCAACGCAGTTCCAGAGTAATTGGTATAACAGCCCTCCTCGTTCCTTTTGGGAGAATCTCTACATTACAATTAACACAATTATTATGGAAAATTTACAACAATGTCATGGATGCGGTGGACAATTCCCAGATGCTCAAATGGCAGATTGGACAATATGTTTTCATTGTAAAAAATCACAAATGGAAGAATATCACGATGAACCTGTATTTATAGATTCACTTGGTATATGTTGGACACAATCAGAATTAGAAGAAGCTGGAGGAATCAATGAAGTTGTAAAAATGGCATACGATGGAGATGCTAGAAATAATATAAAAAATTAACAAAGATATTATGGATAAGGATATTAAAGTAATAGATACACTTAGAGAGATTGAGCAATCGGAAAAAAACGCAAGTCTACCATTTCATCCACTTGCCTTTTTTGCAGAAGCGGTTGCCATGACTCGTAGAGAAAAAACTGGGCTACCTATAGTGGAGATAGCAAAATGTTTCAAAATGCAATTTGATGAAGCAGAATTAAAAGCATTTATTCGTGAACTTAGTAATAAATAACCATGAATCACTCAAACATTTACATAGACTTGAAATACCGAAAGCTGAAAGACCACGCACTCAGAATCCTTTCCATTTCCCTCTTCCTAGTATATTTATTCGTAATTTATTTAATATGAGAGAAATAACAAAAAAAGGATTTGAGTTTGTAGAGTCTAGTCATCGTTATTACTTTGACGGCAAACCAATGACAGGAGTTACTACAGTGCTTGGAGTAATAGCGAAACCAGCACTTATAAATTGGGCAGCGAAAATGGCTTCTGAATATATGGAGAGTAAGGGGTTACTTGCTTTTGGTGACGGACAGGAATTTAACACAGAAAAGTTTAAACAAATATGTGATGATGCTAAAAAAGCCCATACACAAAAACGAGATAAAGCTGCCGAACAAGGTACTGATGTTCATGCGGTTTGTGAGGAGATAATTAAAGATGTAATTGAAAATAGTGGTGGAATGATTAGAAGTGGCAAAAATAATAACAAACAAGTTCAGCATTTCTTAGAATGGGCTATCAAAAACAAAGTGAAGTTTCTAGAAAGTGAAAAGAGAGTATACGACAAAGACCTATTCCTCGCAGGGACGGCAGACCTTGTATGTGAGATAGACGGAAAGAAATATATAGGCGATATCAAAACATCAAGTTCAATTTACGGAATAGAACCATTTGCTCAATGTGCAGCTTACGCTAAAATGCTAGATTACGATTTAGACGGAACAATAATAATAAACCTCAAAAAAGATGGGTCGTTTGATGAGGAGAAAGATATTTATTACAGATATAACCTAGAAACAGATTGGAAATTCTTTGAAAGTGCATTATCAATTTATAGATTACAAGCAACATGGCAAAAGCCAAATTATCAATCTAACAAGAAAACAATAACAATATGAAAAAAGAATTATTTAAAGAGTATGCAGATGTTAAGAACGAAATTAAGGTTCTAACTGCAAAAGCAAAAGAGATAGAGGAATCAGTTACAGGAGAAATGAACAAAGAAGAAGTAGACAAAGTAGAATCAGATTTTGGAACATTTTACTTTACTACACGAAAGAAATGGACTTATAGTGATGCTGTAACAAGTGTTGAAAAAACTGTAAAAGAAACAAAGAAAAAAGAGGAAGAAGATGGTACAGCCACAGCAGAAGAAACAAAATCATTGACATTCAGAGGAAAATAATCATGGAGAAAATCACAATTACAAGAATAGCTAGAAGTAACAAAACTTCAAGTGCAGGTAAATCTTATGTAAGTTTGGGTATCCAAGCCAACGAATATGGCGAACAGTGGTTAAATGGCTTTGGAAACAAGTCTAACGAAAATTGGAATAATGGCGACACTGTGGAAGTTACGATAGAAAAGAAAACTGTAAATGGAAAAGAATATTTAAACTTTGAAACTCCGAAATCCTCAAGAGGTGCAGACAACTCGGAAGTACTAACGAAACTCGGAAAGATTGAATATAAACTTGACACGATTATTAAACACTTAAGTGGTGAAGATATGCTAGACAGAAATTCTGACGGTTCACCAACACCTGATTTCTAACATGAACATGAAATCTCTACGCCTACAACTTATAGAATATATGAAAGATAGAAGTGAGTTTACAGCTAAACAGGAGATTTTAGACGACATCAGAGCCGAAACTACCTACTCTTCAGAGTACATATTAAGAGAGTTACGCAAGTTAGAAGAGGAAGGAAGAATTAAAGTTGAATACCGAGGTAAATCAGGACACGCACACTACTGCTACAACCATTCAAAAGAAGAAATTTACCACCAAAAAATGTTAATTTTATGAGCAATAATATGAAAGAATACAAACACAAAATCACTCCAAAAGAGAATGCGATTGAAAAAGATATAGAAGACCGAGAACGAAGAAAAGCAATTTCAATGGGTGATAATGAAGCATTTATAAGCAATAATTAAAAGAGAATATGGATTATTATGTAAGTTATTTTATAGGAATTTTGGTTGGACTTGCTCTTTACCATATATGGAAATAAGTAAAGATTACATAAATAAATTCACCAAAGTAAAGAGAGTAAACCCTTGGTTTGAAATCGTAGGACAGGTCGCAGAATTTATGAATGAACCCTCTTTAAAAGGAAAATGGAGAAAAAAGTGCAAAGGAATCCCCTACACTACCCTTCAAAGATGGATGAGAGAAGCAGAGAAGAATGAAAATGAGGGGTTCTCTAAACAAAAGCTGTTCAATTCTTATAAGAAGAAGTTTAAACAAAAATAACATGCAAACTCAAGGAGATTCAAGTTACACATACTGCACAGAGGGCAAAACTCCCAAAGCTGTAAATGTTTTAACAGAAGCTATGTGTATGCCAAATGAAGATTCTTCAAAGGAAGAAAAAGAAAAGTTTAGTGAGATATTAGACCATTATGTGCAAGAGGAAGATTAGCAGTTATAAGAAGAAATATATGACAATAAAAAAACAAAGGGAAATTATAAACATGGCATTAGGAGAAACTTCGGCTTTATTTATGAGTCAAGAAATTAAAGGAACACAAATTATAATGCCAACAGAAGAATTGAATAGGATAAGTGACGAAGTGATAGAAAAATTAAATGAAAATCCGCCAAACAATAACAAATAACGGAGACATCATCTTCACAGAACACCAAACAGCGTATCTTAAAAAGAACGCAGGGAAACAGGTTATAGTGCAGATAGATGAAAGGACAACTGTGGAGAAACAAAAGTTCGTGGAGGGAGCCATAATTCCCTACTATTTTCTGCAAATGCTAGGAGTTTTTGAGAATTACGCAGATGCAAGATATTCACTGAAAATTCTAGTAAGTCATACAGAGTACAGGATAAACCCCAAAGGCAAGAGTGAAATGGTAGTCAAAAGCATGGCAGACATATATGAGAGTAATCCTAAGACCGTTGCGTTTATAGATAAAGTACATGATTATTTTTTTAAGAACGGTTTTCTTTTTCCTGATAACGAACATTTTAAAAATTGGGATGACACTCTAACAGACAAAAACGAAGTGTATCCCCCACTTTTGGAATTAAAAACTGAGTATTTAAAGCAAATAAAAGAAGATACACCACCATGGCATCAAAAATAACACTAGAACAGGAACTTGATGATATTTTGTGGAATATCAAACAAGAGGAGAAAAGAGTATCTGAAATAAAATCACGTTTATATCCTAAAATATACTCTAAAAACTTGAGGAGCTTTGAAGAAAGAAAAAAAGAGACAGGAAAAGATAAATGTGTTTGTGGTCATACGAGAGATAGACATGGAAAATCCCACAATATAAATTACACAGATGGTGCATGTAGAGATTGTAAGGGTAGAAACTTTTTAATGAAATAATATGTCAATGCTACTAAATGATAAAACTTGTCCCTTGTGTTACAAGAAAAAACATAAGAAAAAAGAAAGTTGTGATGTGTGTGATATTATTATTAAAGAATTCAAAAAACATGAATAAAGACATGGTACACGGATTTGAAGATACTAGAGAACAATGGGAAAAAGACTTTGATGATGAATTTGATGTGGAAGAATATACCTCGGAAGATGATATGCGTTCTGATTTTCTAGTAAAAAATGATGATGCAGATGATATTAAGGAGTTTATTCGTAGAAATCGTGAACAAGTTAGAGAAGAAGAACGGGAGAGAATTCTAATTGAGGTAAAGATATTAAATCAGGAAATGTATGAAAGATTTAATTTTGCCGATTATCCGATATGTGAAACAGTATTTGTAAAACCTGATATACACTATGAACCGTTAAAAAGGAGAGTCATAAGAATTATTAATTTACTTACAAAGGAATTATGAATAAACTAAAACCAAATGAGATGATTGACCAACAACAAGAAAAACATATAGCTTATCTAAAAGCTGGATTTGTTTTGAAACAAACCCGCAATCTAAAAGATGTAATTATAAGGACTTATGAAAAATAACAACAAGCAAAACGATATAGATTTGTATGTCATATTTGGTAGACCTGAGAGATGTGGTGCGTGTAAAGCAAGTATTTATAGGTGTTGTCAGTATCATTATAATGTTGGAATAACTGAGATTAAAAAGTCTGCATCTACTAAGAAACCTATTAAGAAAATCATGGTTGGTAAACATGGAAGTGCCACCGCACAGGTGATTATAAATCTCGCAAGAGAGTTGGGAGATAATAAGGGATATATCCCAGGAGGTTGTGATAGGGCTTACACTCGTGCAGTGAATGAAATAATTGAGGCCATCAAAGAAAGATATGAAATATGATATACGAATTAAAAATAGAAAATTATAAAGTATGTGATTGTTGCGACGCTGACACAGTTGGCAAAAAACTTGAATATATACTTGGAGATAATGGGAATTGTCAACAATCAAAGTTTGATAGAATTAAATATCTAATGGCTATCGGTTTTCATCAAGGAAAAGAAAAAGAATGTAAAGAGGAAATAAAGAAAATTATTGATAGTTTAGACTTGCATTTTCGTGGATAAATACTTATACAAAATAATATGTTATTTAGTTGGACACAAAGAAGTATACTATGATGGTATTACTTGGTGTAAAAGATGTAAAGAAACTTTATCAAAAATAGACATACATTCTCGTATATTAAAGTGCCATGATTGTCTTCATACAAATGTAGAAGAAGGTTCTAACTGTATAGCTGGTGGGCTGCACTAATTATAAAAGACTTAATAAACAAAGTAATTTACGGAGAAGCGACAGAAGAAGTGAAGAATATGGAGAGTAACTCTGTTGATACTATAATTACAGACCCACCGTATGGACTAAGTTTCATGGGTAAGAAATGGGACTACGATGTTCCGAGTGTAGAGATATGGAAAGAATGTCTTAGGGTATTGAAACCAGGTGGTACTGCCCTTATCTTCGCAGGAAGTAGAACTCAACACAGAATGGCGGTAAATGTTGAAGATGCAGGTTTTATTTTGAAGGATTGTATTATGTGGATTTATGGTTCGGGCTTCCCAAAAGCTACTGATATAAGTAAGCAGTTAGATAAAGGGCATGAGAGAAAGGTCATTGGCTATGATAAAAATTCTGCACCAGATTTAAGAGATGTTGGTCAAATGAGTAAAGAAGCTATTGGTATAGATAAGCTATCATTTGGGCAAAACCCAAGACCAGCAGAAAGGAAACAAGTTGAAATTACGGAAGCTACATCAGAAGAAGCAAAACTATGGAACGGCTGGAAATCTCACGGACTAAAACCTGCCTACGAACCTATCCTAGTAGCAATAAAACCTAATGACGGAACGTATGCTAATAATGCCCTAAAACACGGTGTATCAGGATTGAATATAGATGGAGGGAGGATAGGATATGATGGAACAGAAGATAAGAGAACTCATGGAGGAAGTTGGAAAACTGACAAAGCAGCAGAAAATGTTTATGAGGGAGGATATGCAGGAGAAAATCAAACTGTATCTAGCAAAGGCAGATTCCCAGCAAACATCATACTAGATGAAGAAGCAAGTAAAATGTTAGACGAACAAAGTGGAGAAAGGCCAACAGGGAGTGTGAGAAATAGAAACGGGATAGGTTATCATGGTTCAGATAAAATAAATATGTCTGTGAATCACAAATCATCAACAGGTGGAGCTTCACGTTTCTTCTACTGTGCGAAAGCAAGTAAAGCAGAGAGAAATGCAGGATGTGAAGAATTGGAAGAAAGGTCGGGATATGACTATGGTTCAATTAAAAAGTCGGAGGGAAGAACTGGTGTGAATACTCCTAGAGCCAACCACCACCCAACAGTTAAACCCCTAGCACTTATGAAATATCTTTGCACTTTAACCAAAACACCAACAGGAGGTATTGTACTTGACCCCTTTTGTGGAAGTGGGACTACTTTAATAGCTGCCAAAGAACTTGGCAGACCTTATATAGGGATTGAAAAAGAGAAAGAATATGTAGAAATTGCAGAAGCAAGATTAAAAACAGTGCCAAACAAGCTCTTTTAATTGATTTATATGTCAATCTGTAGTATAATCAAGTTAATGAACAAAGTGTGTCCTCAATGCAAAATGGAACATACAATAACTAACAATAGAAAATACTGTGATGCAGATTGTTTCAAAGTAAGCAGAATGTCCAACAGAGTAGACGACACTTTTGAACTCAAACCTCGCTTCAAAGAGGAAATAAATAAAAAACTTAAAGGATTCTATTCAGCAAACATGAAACTAACCAGCCAAGAAAAAGCTACCGTAGGAGGTCTGATAAAAAGAAAAGGCATAGATTGGTTTAAATTAAATCACCCCGAATTATACCGTAGGTTTAAATACCGTTCAGTAGAGTAATAGTTCTTTAAAATAGTAGTTAGTTCTGTTCAGGAGTGGCGGACAGTGAGCCGTACATAAGAACCCGTTGCATTAAGTTAAAGGAAAGGTGGGATGGCAGAAGCCCACTCAGCAAGTCAAACCTTGCCTCCTGAATAGAGCTAATTACAAATAGTTGTGAGTAGAATAGAGCAATCGTGGGCTGTTGCTGTAATAACCAATAAGGCAATCTGCACTTTTATATCAAGGTGTGAAGTGAAATCTTCCATGATTGTTCCGCTCTACCCACAACAAAAATGGAGGAAAGAAGATGAGAACCTTTGCGTTTGCAATCGCTATCTGTGCGTCTTTCCTTACATTCAAGGTTGCGTCTGCACAGGAAGGTTGGGCGGATGGAATAGTTTTCTGCGACACGAAAATGGAAGTCATAGAACTTCTCATGTCTGTGAGTGAAGATGAAGAGAATGTTGATGTTCCTATAGGGTGCGGAATCACCAGTCGTGTGTACGTCAAAGTCAAACTTCTTGAAATGTACGAGGATGAAACAGCCATAGTTCAATTGGTTGAATACACAATCCTCTTTCCATTCTCTTTCGCTGGAACATTCCAGTACGGATGGATAAGTTACACCGAAAAAGAAGTCCTGCCAACTACTTAATGGGGAGTTAATTCTCCCCAACTTTTTAAGGAGGTTAAGATGAAACCAAAATCACCTGACCCCTTAAAGCTCTTTAGTAAGGGGTGCGTGGGAAACAAAGTGTACTGTGCAAATTGCAACAAAATGTTTGAACTTCAGATGGGAGGAAATTGACAAAAAAACAACACTGTTGAGTAGTGTTGCCAAGACTTGACATTTATTGTGTAGTATATATACTACATGCTCGTGCTTTTTGTAAAAAATTATCCACAAAAAACTGGTAAAAACGCTAGTGGACTACTGAATTTTTTGCGAGACTAAATATATACTTACTAACTTAACTGGAGTACTAAACACTGGATGAAAGTTGCCTACTGTTGGGAAGCGATTCCAATCGTGACCCTCCCCTCAGTATTGGGTCATGGTCTTTCTTCCAGTGCTTAATACTCCAGTTTTTGTTTTTCCTAAAACAAATAAAAGGCTTCAAAGGACGACAATCTGCGGAAGCCCAGAACTTAATCTGGATTTCCCACTCTTGTGAGAATTTTACTTCCCACAGAGTGCCATCCTTTTACTTGAAAACGTAGTATAATAAGGTATGTACTTTGAGAGGGGAAAGCGTCTGGTGAGGGTAAATAATATTGTTCCACAATGGAAGTAGCTACCAAAGTGCAGAACAACCCAAAGACGCCAGAGGATAAATAACCACCGCTAATCCCTCTCAGAGCATATAACTCTGTATTTATAAGTAATAGAAAATAATATGGACGAAAACAAAACAGAAGGTACAGAAGGAGAAGTGAAAGAAGAAGGTACTGAAGCAACTCCTGAAGCTCCAGTAGAAGGTGGAGAAGAGAAAAAGGAGGAAACTCCTGAAGGAGGAGCAACAGAATAGCAACATTACCGTGCTTCGGCACGGTTTTGTATAATATGAAGAAAAAACCAATAAGAAAATACCATTTAGTACACATAAAGTGGCATGACGCTGCTATGCACGGCACAGGTCAAGTCTCATTTGATGAGGTTTCTGATTTTGGTATTATGTATGGGGATATTGCGGGGTGGTTGATATATGAAAATGATGATTATGTAACCATTGCTATGGATTTCTTCCCTGCTTCAAAAGATAACCACCAAGATAACTTTAGAACCCTACAAAGTTATCCTAAGTCTGGTATTGAAAAGACAACAATACTAAAAACTTTGGAAATCTATGAGTATGAAAAGAACTAGATTAAAAAGAGGCACATCACAACTAAAGCGTACAGCATTTAAACGCTCTAATAAACGCCTAAAACAAACCCCTAAGAAGAAAAGTACAAAAGTGGGGGTATGGCGTGAGTATGGGTTAGAAATGCCATATAAGCCCCGTTATGCTGGTTTAAAAGGCATATATTGGTATTTACTGTCCATTAAGGTAAGAAAAAGGGATTTTAAAGAATATAGTGGCGAGTGTATTGATATGTGCGGAAAGTATGCAACAGATTGGCATGATTTTGATGGAGGACACTTTATTTCAGCAGGAGAGGGTGGATTTGATTTATTATTTGATGAGAGAAATGTAAATGGACAGTTGAAAGGTTGTAATAATCCAACATTCTCTCCAAATTCTCAAATAGGATATGCAAAAGGACTAGATATTCGTTATGGAAAAGGTACTGCGGACAAATTATGGGAACGCTACCAAAATAAAAACAAAATAGGTGGAACAACAAAGGAGTGGAGTCAAAATATTTATGATTTAAAGATAAAAGAACTCTTGCTAGATATATAGATAAGTAGTATAATTAACACATGATTTCCACTGATAAAGCTCGGTGTGAGAAATGCAAGAAAGTCGTAATGACTATTTACGGAGGTGATAAATTATGGTTGTGCGAAAAATGCCTAGAATTAGAAACTAAAATAAAAGAGGGAGAATATATAGGAATATGAACATAGCTAAGATAATCGGTTACATTTTAATAGCAGTTCTCCTTGTTTGGGGGTTTGTAGCTTTCTTTACAAAGGAAGATGATAAGATTTTTGTCCCCCAAGATTCTTATGAACAGAATTGGGATACTGATGTCCCAGTAGGTAAATATAAATAAAATGTTAAATTTAGAACAGCTTAATCACTCGTTTGGACTACACCAACACGAACAGAAGAAGACTGAAGTACATTTCAACACTGTACTTGCTCGCCATGATAGGCAAATAGATGAACTCTTTAAAAGAATCAAAGAATTGGAATCTGCTAGAGAAGTACAAATAGGCATAAACACTAAGTTATTAAAAGAACACAAAGACAAACCCTCTTTTTGGGATTGGTTTAAAATTTTTAAATAAAATGCCTTTCAAGAGAACAAAAAAAGCAGTTAAAACATTAAGGAGAGGTTTTAAAACTCTGGCAGTTAAAAGAAAAGGTAGAAAAGCTGCTAAGTTTGCAAAGGAACTTAGAGAAACAAGAGGTGTTAAAGGAGTTAGAAGCCTAGTTATAAAAAGAGGAATTTTAAAGAAAAGAGCTAAAAGGTTACTTAAATAATTATGTTTAAGAAAATAATCAGGGATGGGGAAGAGGCAAGAGAAAAGTTCCTTGCGGGAGTAAACAAAGTAGGAGCTTATGTAGCTAGTACTATGGGTCCTCATGGTAGGAATTGGATTATTCAGGAGAAATATAAAGCTCCCCAAATTCACAACGATGGAATTGAGGTAGCACGTCATATTTTCTTAGAAGATGAAACAGAAGATTTAGCTGCTCAAACTCTAGTGGATATAGCTATGAATACCAACGATGTAGTAGGAGATGGGACTTCTACGGCTATTGTGATTGCAGATGCTCTTATCACACGAGGTTACAAAGATGCTAGTTTGAGTGAAGAGATAAGCCCTGTGTCAATATCCAACGAAATCAATGAAACACGACCTATTGTTTTAGAAAAATTAAGCAAACTAGCCAAGAAATTAAAAAAGGATGATTTATACAAGGTAGTTTCAACTTCTTTAAGGGATTGGACACTAGGTAAAAAAATAGCAGAAATGCTTGAAGAGGTGGGAGTAGACGGCAGAGTAGCAGTAGAAGAGAATTGGGAAACCAGAAGAGAAACAGAATTTCTCATGGTCAAGGGTATGAAATTCTTAGGAAAATCAGTATCCCCTTATTTTTCAACAGAAAAGAACGGTAAAGAAGCTCTGTGGAAAGACGCATTAGTTCTTATAACCAACGAAAAGATTGAAAGTCAAACTTCACTCACTAAGATAATTGAAGAAATGAAAGTGAAAGGCAAAAGGAGTCTTGTCATAATCAACGGACATTCAGAAGGAACAGCGTGCTACTCACAGAAACTTATTGCGAACCTAATTAAAGCCCGTCTCAACAGTGCAGCACTTGCTCAAAAGGGTATTGAAATGATAAACATTCTACCAATAGAAGCACCGTCTTTAACATCAGAACAGCTCAAAGACGTAGCAGTGTACCTAAACGCTAGATTCATAGATAAAAACGCTTCACGGTTAGTTTCAGACGCTACACTAGCTGATTTAGGTCAAGCCAAGGAAGTAGTTGCGGTATCAGATGGGGTAATTCACCTCACAGGGGGCAAAGGAAACACTGACAAGAGAATTGAAGAACTAAAGGAACAACTCAAAATAGAAAAAGATGTGATGTTTGAAGCCAAACTAAAGGACAGAATAGCCTCACTCTCAGCTTCTCAAGGACAAATAAAGGTAGGAGCACCCACAGAGGCAGAACAAACCTATACAAAGGAAAAGATTATAGATGCTGTAAACTCTGGGAAAGCGGCTATGCAAGAGGGTATAATACAAGGTGGAGGTATTCCATTAAGGGACATTGCCGAAGAGTTAGGCAAAGAACATATACTTTACGAAGCCCTACGAGCACCATACGACACCATTCAAAGAAATGCAGGCAAGACTTTCAAAGTTAAACCCAACATACTAGACGCTTACAAAGTAACCAGACTAGCGTTAGAGAACGCACTTTCAGCTTCAGCACAGCTTATCTCAACTGGTGGAGGTATTACCGATGTACGATTGAGTATGATGGATAAATTAGAGGAAGTGATACAAAAGCAGTTTCCTGACCCAAAAGTTGATTTCAGAGATTCCTCAAATATAGACCAAGGTAAACCTACTACTTAACATGAAACTAATACTTCAATGGAAAGAAAAACGAGAGGAAAGACGCACTGAAATTGAATTACCCTCTGACAAGAACTGGGAGGAACTACAAAAGCATGTGGCTGTATTTATTAGGAAAGCATACAAATATTCAGACGAACCAATACCTGACGGCTTGGATATTATGGAATAGTGTGGTATATATAAGATATTAAATCTAAAACAAAATGGCTCACAAAGGAAAAGGAAAATACGGGGTAGGGAGACCAAAGAAAGGACATAAGAAAAAGAAATAACATGGCAGAATCAGCAATGTTAAGGTTAAAATTGTCTAGGAGACAAGCTAAAAGAAATAAGCGTGAAAGAACACGAAAGACAAAGTAAGTCAAGTTTGTAACAATATGGCAAAAGGCGGAAAAACATTCCAAGATAGAGAGAAAGCAAGTAATGTAAGAACAAAAATTCTTGATGAACTTGTAGTTATTTTAAGTGACGAACCAGAAGATTTAGAAAAGGTTGGAAAGTGGAGTGGATACAAGAAAGACATCATCCGCAGAATGTCCACTTCAATACTTCCTAGATTAAATGAAGTAACAGGTGAAGATGGTGAACCTCTAAAGATTACATGGGAGAAGTAAATAGGAAAATAATGTGGAAGTACAAATACCTTATAAACCTCGGAAATGGGCTGACGTATTACACAGTTCTTTAAAAAGATGGTTCTCTCTTATCATTCATAGGAGAGGAGGCAAGACAACAGGTATACTCAATCACTTACAAAGGTATGCTACTGATGATGAGTGGGAAGCTAAGAGGATTAAACACCTAATGCCTGAAATAACAAATGAGGAGCTTAAAACTCATCTCAAGAAACGACAATATTTCTACATAGGACCAACATACACTCAGACAAAGAGAATGGCATGGCTCATAGCCAAAGAAATATCTCATGCTTTCCCAGGAGTTAAATACAACGAACAAGAACTTTACATTCAATATCCTAATGGAAGCAGACTGACACTACTAGGTTCAGAGAATACTCATTCGTTACGAGGAATAGCAGCATGGGGTGTAGGGTTTGATGAATATTCTCAACAACCCCCCGGAATCTTTAGTGAAATTATATCTAAGGCACTAGCAGACCATTTGGGCTTTGCTATCTTTGGAGGTACTGTGATAGGAAAGAATCAACTATACCGAACTCACGAAACTGCAAAGAACTACCCTGATGATTGGGATTTCGTATGGCAAGATATAGATGAGAGTATAAAAAAGGAAGAGGGCATCACGATTAAAATGCTTGAGAGAGCATTAGAGGAAGACAGAAGATTGGTAGAACAAGGTGAAATGTCCCAAGAAGAGTTTGAACAAGAATGGTATTTGTCAGTAGAAGCAGCAATTAAGGGAGCATACTATTCAAAGAATCTCAAGAAAGCACGAGAAGATGAAAGAATCACAAGTGTACCCTATGATGAACTTCTCCCTGTTCATACATGGTGGGACATAGGAGTAGGAGACTCAACTGCCATCATTTTCTTTCAACACTATGGTAAGGAATGGAGGATAATTGACTACTATGAGAAATCAGGAGAGGGATTAGCTCATTATGCGAAAGTCTTAAAAGACAAAGATTACTTTTATGGTACGCACACAGCACCACATGACATTGAAGTACGAGAGTTTGGCACAGGCAAGACTAGAAAAGAGATAGGTGAAGAACTCAAACTCAACTTTGAAGTAGCACCTAAACTTTCAATAGAGGATGGCATCAACGCTGTACGAATGAGATTTAATACATTATGGATTGACAAAGTAAAAGGAGAGAAACTTATTGAACTACTATCTCTTTACCACAAAGAATGGGATGAAAAGAAAGGACAATTCAAACCAAAGCCAAATCACGACTTTACTTCTCATGCAGCAGATGCTTTAAGATATTGGGCAGTAACACCAGAGAAAGATAAAGAAACAACAACACAGTTTATTCCTGAATGGGTTAATAACAGGTAAAAATTTGACAATGTTTATTTAAAAGTTTATAATTATTCAAAAGGGAAGATTTATGCTATGAACACTGCATTAAACTTCCACATAAAAGGTAATGAAAAAGAGATACTTCACACAGTATCGGCATATCAGCCTCCACGAAATGTAAAGGAACTTACCGAACTAATAAAACAAGATTTTGCTATAGGAGATGAAATCTTACACAGACCATTTGAAGAGTTCAATGGTCTATCTCTTATAGACAGAATGAACCAAGACCAAGCTACTTGGCTTTCTTGGAATCCTGACCAGTCTCTCAACCCAGAAAGTGATTGGCGTTTTACTGGTATACGCCCTATGACTAGGAATAGAGTCATTTCAACCGCAGCTCACCTTACATCCCAACTCGTTATCCCTATGATTCACGCCCAGAATGACCAAGATGAGGAGGATAAAGAAGCAGCTTATGTAATGAGAGACCTTTTAGAGTACAACATACAACATTCTAACTACGAACCTGCCTTTCTATACGGGGTCATTTCAGCTCTAGTAAATCCTATAACCTATTTTAAAGTAAGTTACTCATACGCCACGCAAGAGGTATGGGACAAGAATAAGAAGAAAACAGTGGAAGATGACGAATTGTCAGGTTTTCAGTTCTTCCTACTTCCTGCGGATGAGATACTCATAGGCAACGCATACGAACATGACATACAAAAACAACCTTTTATCATACATAAACGATATATTTCATACGATACAGCCAAAGGACTCTATGGACATCACGATAATTGGGACTTTGTAAGTCCAGGGGTCAAGGCAGTCTACAACAACGAAGATGGGTTGATGTATGATATAGATGATGACAACTCTATTCTCGTTGAAGAAGCAACATACTATTCACGAAGAAACGACACAGAAGTTCCATTTGTCAATGGAGTGTATTTTGGTGACAAGAATACAGAAAAGAACCCTATAACTCACAGAACTAACAAAGGCAAGCCCAAATATCCTATAGTGTCATTTGGAGCTGAACCCGTTGATGGTATGAGATTCTTTGCATACAAATCACTTGTATCTAAGCTACAGAACGACCAAGAAGGACTAGATAGAGCTTGGCAGATGTACCATGACGCTAACTTTTTGGCTACTTATCCTCCTACAGTAACGATAGGAGCAGGGAAAATAGACAGAAGTGTTATAATTCCTGCTACGAATACTGATTTAGCACCTAACGCATCAATAACGCCTTTAAACATAGTAAATCCACAGAATATGCAGGCTTCTGTGATAGAATTTGAGCGTTCAGCTAACGAAAGCTCTCAAAGTCCACAACTGGCAGGTCAATCAGGTGAATTACCCCGCACAGCACGGCAGTCTATTCTCTTACAGCAAAATGCACTCACTAATCTAGGCATCATGGGTAAAATGATAGGCAACGCTGTAGCAGGCATAGGAGAGTTAATGGTGGACGACATTCTAAAGTACCAAACCATCGGAAATACTCAAGAGATTATCGGAGGTATACCAAAACTCAAGTTTAAGTCGTTTATCCTTCCTAACAAGAGTGTAGAGGGCAAGAACACCACAGAAATCATACGATTTAAAAATGAGATGCTTGGTCTTGAATTGACTGAAGAAGAAAAGGAACGAGCTGAATTGGACTTGTTTGTTGAAGCGGGGGACAATAGAGCATTATATGATGTAAACCCTCAACTATTCTCAAAGATGGAGTACTTGATTTCAGTGGACTACGAACAGATGTTACAGAGAAACTCTAACTTTGAAAAAGCATTCAAATTAGAAACCTACGACAGAGCAATAGGCAATCCACTGATAGCAAATGACCCTGAAAAGGCAGCACTCGTTACAAGAGACTTCCTATTTGAACCGTTAGTAGGAGGAGATGCAGATAAGTATGTGCCTGAAGTAAAGCAGAATATGATGGAAGCGGCACAAAGATTAACACCACAAGGAGTAAAGCCCCTTGGAGTAAATCAAAGGTCGGTACAGTCAGGTGCGCAAGAACCTTTAGCAGTTTAATTTAAACGATATGAAAAACGTATTTTCAAACAGATTAAAAAAAGAAAGAGCAGATGTTATTACAGCTCTTATTACGGGAAAGGATGTACCCAAAGACAGGAATCAGGAGGATAGATTTAATCACTTTAATCGCCTAGCACAAGCAGATAAAGTTGACCTCAAAGACACAGATAAGGTAGTTGTATGGGTATATGAGAAATTAGGAGGTGTTATGATTACTGAAGAAGAAGCGAAGAAAGTCGTTGTACGAAAGAAGGAAGCAATGACAAAAGGAGGGGGGAAGAAAATGATTGAGAGTGTTAAATAGGGAAGATGAAGTTCTTTAAGAAAGTTCTGTTACAGTACTTAACGAAGCATCTGCTCAAGGCAGTCAATGAAGATGACTTACTGCGGATAACTTCAGAAGGGTATCTGTTAAAAAACAGGAAATTAACTCCTGAAGAGATTGTAAACATTAAAGAGGAAGCCAAATCCATACGAGAGTCAGAGATTTGGGAGCTTATGAAAACTGAAATGGAGTATGTTGCATTTATACGAGGTAGGAAGTCAAAAACAGACGAAGATAATCTTGCAACTCACTATCTGTTTTACAACATTGACCTTATGCAACAGTTCTTAAACAATATTATTAAATAACTTTTGGGGATTATATTCTGGGTGTGTTGTCTTCCCTTCGCACTCAGAACATAGTCCCGAAAAGACTACAGCAACTCTGGCTTACAGAGATAATCGGGAATAACCCAAATATTATGGAAGAAGAAAAACAGGAAAAACCTGTAGAAGAAGGGAAGGAAGAAGTAGAAGAAGTTACTGAAGTAACTCCTGAGGAACCAGTTGAGGAACCAAAAGAGGAAGTAACTCCTGAGGAACCAGTTGAGGAACCAAAAGAGGAAG
>SDBV01001684.1_pt1 | contig 33142 bp, 34 predicted proteins | sample 2277081 | NCBI WGS metagenome assembly SDBV01 (sample SAMN10402039, study PRJNA504765) | marine sediment metagenome | isolation source: marine sediment core GS10_PC15, 223 cmbsf | place: Arctic Ocean: Southern Knipovich Ridge | collected 2010 | reverse complement strand
CTTGACCCGCGTCCAACGCCGCCTCCTCAACCTGCTCAACCTGCCGCCAAAACACTACGGCCACTGACTCGCCACGACCGCGAAATTACGAGAAATGGGAATCGAGATGTGCGGAAAGTAAGCTAAACCCAACGGACAAGCGTGTCAAGTATCGCCAATAATGGGGCTTCCTGAAGGCCTTTCGGGCACTCGGCTGCTGGGGAAAGCGGCAGTTTATGCCCCTGGCTCCGAGAAGTTGGGACGAGAAGAACGTCCGAGTAGCATATAGGCAGCCCCTTCGTGCCTGCGGAGGGCTTCTTTGGCAAAGGTTCCTCTGCCATTCACGAACATTCCTCCTCAACCATCCTTTTGAGTTGCATTAGAGTCGTTTCGCCAGTCGGTCGGCCAAACCGGGAAATCAACCAGATTATCGCTCGGAAGAAGAAGGGGATGCGAGAGTCGGACATATCGATCCGCTCGGTCACTTTCGTCCTTTGCCCCATGTCTTCCAGTTCATAGGTTAGGTGAGCTTGGCAGTCTCCCTGAATCTGGTCGGCCACAGACTTCACCTGAATCATACTGCCGATGCGAAGGTCGATGATTTCGCATCGTGTCGGGGTTGTTTTCGACCCCATCCTGAATTCAATCTCGTAGAGCGAACCAACCGTGCCACCTGAACTGCTCAGTTGCTTTGCCCGTTCTGCTTTGGAATGAAATAGTGACCAGAGGTCGGGCGAACCGACGTATTGCCAGACGGCATGAGAGGGCGCATCGATAATGATTATATCGTTGAACCGCATGTGGTTGTGCCGACGAGATTGCGAGAAAGCTGCTTTCGAGACATCAAAACAGCCCTCTACTTGAGCCACTTCCGCATATCCTTGTTCACGGCAGCAGCACTAAACTTCTCAGGATCGAATTTCCCACCAACCCACTCCAACATATCCTCGTGTTCTTCGTGCTTTGGATTCTGGATGGCTTCAAGGAATTCGGGATAGCCCCAAGGACCACCGCAATCCTCAGGCGGACATGCCCGCTTGCCTTCAACACACCGAGGATACTTGACTTTGGGCTCAGCAGGCGACACGCCTTCAACCTCAATGGTGTGTTCCCAACTGTCCCCGAAATCGTAAGTATAGCTGAAAGTCCTGTGTCCCTGGTCTACGAGATGAGCCAGCGATTCCGAGTGAGTGCTTATCTCATCCGGGTCGCCACCCATCTCGGGGTCGCTGTAGTTCTTGCCGTCAATCCTGAACATGTGCAAATGGGAGTTGTACCAGCCCATACAGACCTGGATGACAACGTGAAGGTCGGCTAACGTGCAATCTTCAACCTGCACCCGACGCCAAATGGGCGGGTCTATGTTGTCCAGCGTGACCTTTATCCGGTAGACGGTGTTGGTGTTCTGCTCCTCTTCACGAACGCCCTCGATGCAGCGATGGAAACCATCAAGAACACGTTCAGTCGTGCTGAGCAGCTTTACCTTTTCCTTCTCTTCGGCGTCCAGCATTGCCTCTGATATGGCGAAACACAGTGATGCCAAATCATTGACCATCAACTTGAAAGTCCGGGGTCCTTTTGATTCGACATCGAGTAGAGTTCTCAGCGGTTCCTTGACATCCGTCAATTCGAGGATTGCTGCCCGCTGGGGCTTCGTGAATTTCACCTTGACCGTCTGTGTGCGGCTGAGCTTTGGGCTGCCTTTTGGTTCCTTCCTATCCGCCATCGCCAAGATACCGGCAGCAAACTCGGAAATCTTGACCGCCCTTTCGGCGTCGGCATCATCTGACGATGAGAAAACTCTCAGGGCGGGAGCCGGTTCTTCATCCGTGTATTGCCCCAGCACACTCTGAACCTTCTCGAAGAGTCTGTCCAGTTTCTTTTGGAACTTCTTGTCTTCAGTGTGATTGGCTTCGGCAGCCACATAGCCGCCGAAATCATAAAGCTCATTCACGGTGAATTGGACGGGCTCTTCTGGCGGCGTATCCTGAATGGTCTGGATGTACTCCTCATCCATGCACACGAGGTCGTTCAGAACCAGTGTCCGCTCATCGGCTGTGAGCTTCAGCCCTACTTTCTCACCGGGCTTGATTTGCTTGCGTTGGGGCATCGTCATCCTCCTTGGCGAAACGATTTGTCCCTATTTCACCTTTTTGGGGCTGAATTGGCAAGGGGAGTCACCAAACACCCCCTCAGACGCTCTAGGATGCCCCAGGATTAAGAGAAATAGAAAACAAGTGTTTGTAGTCGCTCGGGAAGAACGGTTTATTTGAAAAGAAGGAATTAGATTAGATCAATTGTGCTCACCAATCTTTCCTCTGTTTCAATTCTTCCCCCAGAATCCAAAGGCACCGATAGCCAGCATCAACCAGCCGATAATAAAAGCGATGCCTCCGACCGGCACAGGGTAAACAAAGAACTTACGTCATGGAGTCTCCGTCGCGTCAATCGGCGGTGTTCTCAATCACTGACTCCGCAAGTGGCTCCACAAGTTGCAGGAACGGGGAGGGATTACCAGTCCAGGTTATCCAGACCTGATCACGAGCACGGGTCATCGATACATAGAGAAGATTCCTTTCCCGACGGGTCACGATTTCTTTGTCAGCGTCGTTTGCTGCGGACTTTAGGGCGAATCTGGCTGGCAAGAGCGCCTCTTTGCAGGCCACGATGAATACGTGTCGAAATTCGAGTCCCTTTGCGCCGTGAAGTGTGGCGAAGCAGATGCCTTCGCCACGTGTCACACCAGAGTTCTTTTGTATTTGTGGTGCCATTGAATTATCGCGAAGTCACATCGCCTATCACTTCGAACTAGAAGACGATGTCAGGTCTCTCCGGTGTTCCGATGAAGATCTTCCCGTCAGCGGGAATCGGATTCAAACTGTACTGGAACCCCTTGGCCACTATCACCGTCCGGACAACGGAAAAATGCTCGAACGAATCAGGCCACACGAAGATTTTCAGGTAATGCTTTTCCTTATCGAAGATGGCTAGTTTGTTGGTGATCGCGTGCCGGTGGTCGCCGGCAGGATCGACGCGGGTGCCGGTATTCGGTTTTGGAACAACGAAGGTTTGTCCGCCCTCCTCCTTCACTTCACATTCGGCATCGCTAATCACCAGTTGACCGTCAGGATCACGTTCGACATAGGAGCAGAGGCGACCTTTACGCAAGAATAGTACAACCTGCGCCTTGTCGGTGACTTTTGGAGTGGGCAATGTCGAAGTCTTGGATCGCAGCGCCATCTCCTGTCGGAGCCGCTGGTCAGCTTTGATCAGGCTGTCTTTGGTTGTTTGCAGTGCGATATTGCGCTGGTTGAGATCGGCGAGCATGTCGGCGATGTTGCCAACCTGTTCGCTTCTGCCGTCTTCCAATCCGCCGTGAGTTTCCTGAGCCCCAGCCAGTTTACGCACGAGTTCCGCAAGCTTTGGGTCCACGATCACCCCCTTGGCCTGCTCTTGCAACTCTATGGCCTTACGTAGCCCGGCTACCCCGCGTTGCGTGCGGTTGAGCTCTTTTCGGCCGTTAATCAAGGCGGTTTGAGATGCTTTGCTGGCAGGTGTCTGTGATACTTCCTTGCTAGTCAGGTTTAGCATCACGACCACGAGCAACGAAATGAACAGCACTCCGCCGAAAGTGTTGCAGATCGTGTCCAGAAGCAGGTCGAGACTGCCGTCATTGGATGTTTCTTTTCGACTCATTCCACCGCAGCCCCGGTTTCAGGGTGAATCGCCGTCTGGTCGGCGGCCAGCAGATCGTAACCGACGTCGAATCCAGACTGCTTGAGAGCATTCCTGGCCCCGTCGAAGGCCGCGATCCCCTCTGGCTTCACCAGCAGCACAAAGTATTCGGATCGCTTATCCCGAGCTTGGGCCCAGGTCTTGAAGCGGTTGAAGCTTGAAAAAACCGCCGGCTTGGCCAATTCGCCGACTTTGGCCACCTTGAAGTCTTTGCCATCGATTTCCACCAGCCAGGGAGTTTTGGTCTGGCCTGCGGCAGGGTTGAAGATCACGCGATTCCGGTCTTTCAATTCCTGGAGTTGTTCCAGTTTCTCCTTGGCTTTGTTGACGAGTTCTTCTATCGTTTCCGTACTCGCCGCCTCCCTGGCTGCCTGGGCAACGTCACTTCGCTGCTTCTCCAGACCGTTCAATTCGCGATCAAGCTGGTCATTGAGCTTACCAAGGGCCTCCAATTGCCTGCCGACCCGATCGATATCGTACGGAGCAGCTTTTGCCGTCTCGTCCTGCATTTCCTTCAACTGCTCGCTAAGCCTTTCCATCGTTGCATTGTTCTTGGCAACCGTTGCCAGCACTTGCTCCGTCACCTGAGCCGTTCTTTTCGGTGGAGACTTTTCCTTGCGCTGCAGCAGCTCTAGTGCCAGGATCAGAGTAACCAGGATCATGATACCAGTCACCGAAGTAATGATATCCTGGAACGCGAACAGAGAGAATTTGGTAGTATTACGACCGCGACGGGACATCAGCTGAGTACCTCCTGTTTGAATGGTGCAATACAAGCAATTCGACGATCTCCTTAACGATATAACGGCATGTGACGGTAGTAAACCTCTAGCGAGCAGATGGCCAAAGCAGTTGCATAGAGTCTGCCACCAGAGGCATCATGCCCTTGTGTGAAGTTCCAGCTACCTGCTGAGTGCCCTTTCAACTCTTGCGTATCGACCAACAGCTTGCGCATCACGTCGTTCCACTTATTCCACGCCTCGCCGCCCATGTGGTGCATTACCTGGGTGGCGTAGTACCAATAATAGATGTTCGGCCTATTCTTGTCGGGCAGATTCTGCAGAAGGTATTCGACCCCTGACTTCAGCCCGGCATGATTCCGTTTCCAGCCAGTGTACTGGCGGCAGAGCAATCCTTCGGCCGTCATTGCAGGCGAGGCCATGCCGCGGCCGGCCTGCATTCGCCTGCCTCGCACCGGCATGTAGGCGTATAGGCCGCCCAACTCGTCAGCCTGTGCACTATCGAGGTATTGTCGTACGCCGGCAAGCGTCTTCCTGGGAACGTTCAGTTCAGCTGTTTGAGCGCTGCGCAGGGCCATCACCTGCCATCCCAGAACGCTAGTGTCGCCCGGCATTTCAGGAGTATACCGCCAGCCTCCCGCCCCATGTTGAGCCCGAATGATGTAATCAATACTGCGTTGGGCCGGCTTGGCAAGTTTCTTGTCTTTCGTCATGGCCAGAGTCTCACACAATACGATTGTCGCCTGCCCGTGGGCATACATATTTCCCACGCCGATGTCACGAAAGGATCCGTCGGGTTGCTGGTTCTCAACCAGCCAGTTCAGCCCGCGATGAACCGCCCGTTTGTACTTTCCTTGTTTGTGTGTGTATCCGGCACCCAAGAAGGGCAGGATGGCCAGTGCGGTCCCCGCCACATCACTTCGCGTGCCGGGATTCGCACACTGCCCCTTGCAGTTACCGGCTTGCGCGAAGCGGTGCAAGGTCCATCGACCGTCCGAATCTTGGTGTTCTGCCAGCCACTTCAAACCCCGTTCGACTGCCGATTCGCTTTCTTTGCTGCCGCCTTCGCGCAGCGCGATCCGAGATCGCAAGCCCGCCTTGCGTCCACCAAACATGCCGGCAGGTGCGGCGGTTTCGGAATCAGGCAACCTCTCGATTGAAAACTCGCCTGGGGCCGGCGGCGGCTCTTCCGGAGGCTTGTCCCCCGGCGAAGCCTCCTCGGTCTCTTCCGACGTTTCGGGAACCTCGTCGTTAGACGAAGGGGCCGAGCTGTCTTCATTTGACGGGGGTTGTTCCGAAGGCAACTCACCGCCCGAATCTTCTTGCTCGCTCTCGGCTCCGGTAGCAGCCTCCTCGCCGTCGCTGCCCGAAGCGTCTTCGTCATTCCCTTGCGAGGAAGCGACCGAGTCACCTTCGTCGTTGCCACCGGACGAAACACCGTTGCCGTTGCTTGTCCCTTGGCTGGTCGATTCACCCGTAGACGAGCCGCTGCCGCCGGCGATCATCGGATCGGAGTTCGGCCAAAACAGGAGCAAGAGCAGAAGCAGCACGAGAGCCAACAAGACGCCGATCCCCGTACCGGCCAAGACGGCTTTCTTGGAGGATTCCTGCCGGGGAAGCGGTGGAGTAGTCGTTTCGTTTGGCTCCGGCAGTGTTTCGATGACGGGATCGGTCGGTTCAAGTTCGTCGGTCGGTTCTTTCCGCTCGATAGTGGAGGAAAGGTTTCTTCGCCGAATTCGGCGGACAAGTTGTGGCGAGGCGGGAATCTCTGGCTGTTGGGGAACGCGGAAAACCCCGGCCAACGAATCTGCCGGGATCCACTGACCATTCACGCCCTCTCGCACGCGGTCCTCTGGCGAGAGCCTTCCACGTTCGGCCAAAAACTGAAGTTCCTCCAGCGTGAAGGGCCCAGAGGTAACGTCGTCAAGTTGACAGTACCATTGCGCAGACATCCGGCCTAAATTCCTCTTTCGTAATTACATAAGGTCAAGGTACAAACCGGTACTCGCCGCGATTCTGTCTGGCGATTTCCTTCAGCAGCGGTTCGCCTGCCCGATTGATGAACCCAATTGTATTGATCGTCGTTTTCCGCTTATTCTCGCCTCGAATGATATTGACGACAAGCGGGTCGAATTCGCCATCAGTCAACAGGAAAATGGCGTCGGCCTTTAGTTTAAGAGCTCGCAGGAGAGCGTCCTGAGGGTCGGTGTTCCCACCACCCTGGAACGTGTCGACCCATTCTTGAAGCCGCGTAATGTTCTTCTGTGAGGCAGACATCATTCTTCGTGCGGGGGGGTCTGGAGCGAACATGGGATAGGTTTGGTCATCGAAGAAAAACACGTAGAAGCTTTGCCGCGAACTGAGCTGTTTGATTGAACTCATCAATTCCGTACACGCCTTCTCGAAGGGGCCGCCCGACATACTGCCTGAGCAGTCGACAATATAGACGAAGCGTCGTCCTTTTGCCTCGACATCAAAGAACTTAGCACCCTCCCCCGAACTGGCTTTTTCGCCTCCGCCGCCATTGCCGGCGGCGGAATCGTCGCCGCCAGGAATCGCTTCGATCGAGTGTACGCTGCCTTCTGGCAACTCCTCCTCGGGAGGCTTTTCGCCGGATGATTCTTCCTGGGACGGATCCACGGACCTCTCACCCTCCGGCACGGCATCGTTACCATCCGCCTTGTCACTGGAGGGAGTCTCTTCAGGGGATTCCGTTCCCGAATCAGCGTCCTCAGAACTGCCGACGGCCCCTTCGTTGCCCGATCCTTGGCTGCCATCCTGCTCTACCCTTCTGCCACCGACTACCATCGTGTCGCGAACACTACCGGGATCCCCGCGACTGAAAAGGAACAATAGCAGGAGAATCAACAGCGCGATGCCGGCTCCAATTCCGGTGCCGATGAGAATCTGTTGCCTACCCCATAATCTGCCATCGTCGTCGGGTAGCGGTGGGGGACCGTTTTCGGAGGAGCTCTCCTCCGGATCGGTCTGTTCGGCGTCAGCAGTATCTCTAGGGCCTTCTTCTCCTTGCGAGGAATCTTCTTGGTTTTGCGGTGTTGCTGAAATAGCTCCCAGTTGGTCGGTGTCCCCCGCAGTAGCCGAATCCTGAAAGAGAGTCTCGATCGAGCCGGCTGCCGCCCAGGGACCAGTTGGCCCCTGCCGCAACTCGTCGTCGGCCGAGAGTTTTCCACGATCCTTCAGAAACCGCAACTCTTCCAGCGAGAAGGGGCCGGACGTCTCTCCCAAAAGCTTGCAGTACCAATCAGTCATGACAACTAACGAAGTGGCGGTTTGCAGTTAACACATACCAAGCATCTTTAGTGCGCCGTCCGTGCAAAACCCTGGTTATTCGATCTCCGACTCATAAGGCATTATTCGAAGCCGATTGACAACGTTCCGCACGCAATACTCAGAGCAGGCGTCCATAAACTCTTCTTCCGATTTCTTCAGAAAGGTTAGAATCAATTGAATGATGAGCGCTGCGACCAACGCTTCCAGGGTAGTCAAGAAGGCCGTTGACAGCCCACCGGTGACATCTTTCAGCGCCGTTTTGATTTGACTTAACTCACCGGCGGTTTGCAGAACGCCACCAAATCCCCCGATCGCATCGGACAGCCCGAGCACGGTTCCGATAAACCCGAGAACAGGGATCGCCCAAACAAAACCTCCGACTAAGGAATAGCTCGATTCCATCATTGACTCGTCGTTTTCCGCCTGGGAGCGGAGGATATCGTCCACGTCGGCAACGCGGCCTAGGTTCCGCAAGTTGGAAAGCGCGATTACGATGCGATTAAAGAGCACAAAGTACTTCGGATCATCGACGGTGGAATAGATATTGCTCATCACCGTTTCAACACTAGCTGAAGAGAGAATAAAATCATGATCCGTAGGCACGACCATGTACTGCAGGGACTTCCGCTGGAAAGCCAGCTTCCTGGATTTCAGCAACAAGATGGCTAGTGACCAGGCCGATAGAAAACAGATGGCATACGGAACGTATCCGTGGCCGGTGAACATATCGGCAAACGTACCGGTTCGCCAAGGCCAAAGCGCAGCATAAAACAAGACGGTCAACACGAGTGCCAGCAGTGCAGATAACCATGTATTGACCCCCGTGTATCGTCCTCCACGGAAAGCCAATCGCTGTTCAATGTCCTGTCGCGACCAGGAAAGATCCACATCAATCGTGTTGTCCAAGAGTGAACTCCCTCGCTCGAACTTGTGAAAATGGTTCAATTATGATACTGCCGAAGTCCTGTCATCCAATTACACCGAACTGCCAAGAGTGTCTCGCAACAAAAAGAGGCACAACACGATGATACCGATCAACGTGGTTGCGACAATCACCATATAGCCGAGGATCAATCCGGCGATAGCCATCCCCCTGCCGGACACAGTGCCCTCGTTATCCCGAATATGGCGCAAGGCCACATGGCCGAACACGACCGCCGCAATACTGCCCACGAAGAAGAGCAAGTTCGTTCCCAGCAGCCCGAGTACAAAACTCCCTACTGCCATGGGCGAGATGGCAGCCGGTTCAGTATCCGGTTCCTGTTGCCATACAGAGGAGGACTCGTCAAAAAGCCCCTCAATGCGATAAGCTTCGCCCCAGTCCGGCATCCCCTCTGTCCACACAAGATCAGTCGGTTCGATCTGCCCCATGGAGGCAAGGAACTGTAACTTAGATAAAGGCTCCGGGCCGTATTGCTGCGACTCTCGTGAGTAATACCAGACCGGATCCGACGGGTCGACCTCACCGGCGGCGGATACATCTTGGCCGGACAAGGATTCCTCATCGGGCAAACGCTGCTCCGATTCGGTTTCCTCCTGCAATGGATAAGACTCCTCGGATGTGTCGAATGCTTGTGGTTTGCCGTGGGTGAACCGGGGCGGCCTATCGGGAATTCTCGGTGGCGATGGGAACAGTTCAGGGAATTCTGATGCATGCATCCAATCCACTCCGTCCGCGGAAACCTGATAATGGCGGCTGAACCGGCCTCGCTTTGCGCGAAGCCGGAGTTCATCAGGAGAGAATGGTCCCTGAACTTTCCCGCGAAACCGAATATACAATTGTTCTTCCAAAGTTTATGCTCTCCCAGCAGGCTGGATTCAGATGTCACCGAGATGAAGGAACCACTCTGATTCTCGCAGGAAAGAAGACGGGACGGCCCTCCACTAGAGCTGCCGCTGATTCAGAAGAGACGACTGGTTTCCCGCCGAACTTTCCGATCACCTCCATCTTCAGCGGGTCATCTCCCGATGGGGGGATCAAAACAAAAAGCGAATTCATCATTCCACTCTTGGGTATCCCCTCCTCGACAAGTACCTTCTCCTGCACAAACTCCATGCCAGTTGGACACGACACCATCCATTGTCCACCATCATCACGGCAGAGCCAGCCAACCCAGACATAGTGCGTTCCAACCCATGGATGTTTCAGTGAGTCAAGATGATCCTTGGCTCGTTTTCCCGCTGCCTTGGGGTCTTCCAAACGCGCTAAGAGCCGCTGGGCTGCTTCGCGAGCTTTTCGACCAGCGGGGTCGTCAGGAGTGATCCAGTTGGCGCTGATATCAACCATCGCTCTTTCCAACTGACTGGTGTCTTTCCCGTAGGCTTTCGCCAGACACAAGCTGCCTCGGCAAGCAACGTCAAGTATCTCGGTCATCAACTGCAGTTTCAGAATTGGCTCCATACGTTGATCTTCTTGGAGCCGCTCCAGTATCTTGTAAAATGTTCCTTCCCAATTGGTATGGTCCAATCCGGCAAGCTGCTCCGTGGCAAATGTGCTGAATGCCGCTTGAGGAGCAGTCCAGTCAAACCCGTCCTTGGTCTCCGGATTAGCAATGTCGCTTTCCTCGACTTTTAGTCGTTTCGTGTCGGTCAGTTCGAAATCGACTACATGGTAAAACGACCAAGTGCCGGCTCCTTCGATATAAACGGGATTCTTCTCAAAATAATACCGTTTGCCATTCTTAGTTTGCACCATTCGGAAATCGATTACCGTGGGGGAATTCAGCATTTCATTCAGTCGCAAATGGATTTCCCCGTCTTCATCGACTCGTTGTGTCATTGCCACAAGGAATTCCTTCAACTCCTTCAGCTTGGCGGCGGCAGGGAAGCCTGCATGCTTCTGGAGCATGGCATCCGCTTTGCTAACGAGGTCCGCGGCTTCTTCCGGCTTGAGATGCCCTAGATCCCGTTTTTCCCAAGTCTCGATCAACCGGTTCCATTCTTCAAGCCCTTTCCAGGGGTCTTCTTCCTTTTCTGCGACTTGCTGAAAACCCAAAGCCTGGGACATCTCGGGAAACCTTTCGGCGTACTCCTTGAGTAACCTGCAATATGTTGTCCGATTTCCTACAGAAACTGTGATTTGTTCAAGGAAACGTTCCTGACTGAGACGCTCCATGAGTGCCCCATGTTTTGTCTCGATCTTGGTGATGACGTCTTTCAGCGGCCGCTTCAGATTCGTGCTGACGTGCAACCTCGCCTCGACCTTGTTTGCATCGGCTAGTAGCGTTTCCATGGCGGCCAAGTCGTCCGAGCCAAGGTTCTTAAACCGTTGAAACACCTTCCCATATTCCGCCTGAAACGAATCATCGACCTCCTGTTGCATCTGCTGAACTTTCGTTTCAATATCCAGTTCGACCTGCGCGATTTCAGCGTTTTCCGCATCCGTCCTGGAAAGCTCGGTCGCGATGGTTAGTTCCTTCTTTGCATTGCGATCCGTGCCAAAGTGCGGTTTGCTGAACCACATTTGTGCCCTGGCAATATGTTGCCTGCGCAACTCCTTGCGGCCCTCTTCTTTGGCGACGTCTGCCTGCAATAGAGCAAGCTGCTTCTGAATTGGAGGATCATTGAACAGGTCGGAGCTGTTTGCTTTGATGTCATCGAGGATCTGTCGTGCCCCCGTCAACTTGCCTTCCTTTCTAAGCTGCTCGATGCTGGCGGCGAGGGCTGCAACATTCCCGGCTCGTGTCTGGTGATAGATTCCAAACGCGGTGGCAACGGCAATCAGCAGTACCACCATCACGACGCCAACCAGCATAAGCCGGCCCCGACGCCTTCCCGCTACCTCCAAGTATTGCAACCGTTCGGCCAGACGCCGCTCAAGCAACTCCGGCACTCCCCACTCAGTTCGGGCCGCCGCATGATACAATCGGTCGAGTTCTCCCCTGTCACCTCCCTCGTCCAGTGCCTGCTCCAATTGGGCAATAGTCGCATCATAGTCGGCCTGGGCTTGTTCCTGTTCATCCTGTTCTTCCAGCCACTCCAGCGATGGTGCGACTAATTCCAGCAGTGGGTCATCGGCCTTAAGCACGCCGATCGCTGCCCGGGCATTCCAACGAGCCCGTAACTCACGCCCCAGCTCCACATCGAAATTCGAAAAGGCCTGAGTCAACTCCTTCTCGATCTTTTCCAAGTCGACCCGCGCATGGCCAGCACGTAATTGGGTGTGCAACTCGATCGTGCGGTCGACGAGCGTGGTCGGTGGCCTTTCCAGCCAAGCGGAGCTACGGATCTCCTGCTCCAATTGGGCCAAAGTATGGACGTCGTCTTCCTTGGCGGCCGCCTCCACCTCGCTGTGTAACTGGTTGTGGCGATTCTTCTCGAACAGCCGGATGTCGTCCTCCCAGATCGGACTGTCTGGGTCATGACTAGCGATCTTCCGCAAGATGTTGATCCGTGTCGGTAACGGACTGCGAGCCAGGGCGTGCAAGCGGTGGTGGCGCATCAAGTGGGCCAGCGGCTGCTCCGCCGCGTAGGCTTCGTTCAAATCGGCCGCCACGTCGCTTAGCAGGTTTTGAGGCCTAGTCATGCCTGACTGCTCGACAAACTCCGCCCACTGTTCTCGACCCGGAAAATCGAGAATGGAGACGACCTCCATCAAGTTCGGTTCGGCTTCTGACTGTTGGATAGCCTCGGACCGGTGACCTTTCAGGAGCAGCCCGTCACAGGTGCGCAACCGGCGATTGGTTTCCTTGACCGCCTCGTTGTATTGCTCCACCAAGTCATTAAACGCACTGACTTCCGTTTCGGTTTCGGAATAAAGAACCTCCTGGATGTCGTCTACGGTCTTTTGGTAATCAGCCATCACTATCTCTCCCGGATGCCGGCGAAGCATCGCCGTCATGATCCTCAGACGAGTCGTCGGAACGTGTCCGCAACAAAACTACTCGTCCCCCCTCAACTTCGACAAAAACCGTAAAATGGAGGCGACCTCCCGCGATGATTTCCTCCAACGCTGTTTCCAGGCACGCCAGCCATTCTCCGTACTCTTCGAGGAAAGCTTCCAATTCCTCATTCAAATCCTCGGCTCTTTCGCAATTCGCTACCATCTGCCTCGCCAAGAACCGCTGGCGTTGAACCTCCAGCAAAGTGGCAGTATCACGGACTGACACGCGGTCCGTCTCATCGAGGACCTTCTTCGCAGCCATCAGTTCTCTTGCAGTTTTCTCTTGAGCACGTCGCAACTTGGCCTTTTCTCTCTTGTGTTTTCTTTTTTCCAATTCCGGCCAGCGCAGCGACAGATCTTTCGTAATCTCTTTGATTGAGCCGTCACGCTGTGGCACCTTAGAATGGACCACGGCCTTGCAGGTCAGCATACACCGTTTTTCGAGCACGAACTCCGTTTCCAAATCGAAAAGGAATACGTCGTCCAGACCGTCCGGATCTGTGATCCGAATCATGCCGGTCTCTTCCGGTTCCCAGGCCCTGTCAGGCTCTCGTTCATACTCCGGGTAGTCCTCAGCCGAAACCTCGACGCGTAAGTACTGCTTGTCGGGGATGGTACTCTCCGACAAGGGGAGATTCAGGCGTAGTTCGCTGTCCTTGAAATCGAGCTTGATGGATTCCACCTCTTTGGGCTTGCTTAAGAAACATAATTCGCTCTCGCCTTCGATTGTCACCCGCAGCAGACAATACCGCAAGCGTTCGCCCCAGGCCGGCAGCGATGAGCCGGTCTGCCACTGAAATGTCAAAGACCGATCCTTCAGCCGGAATGTCCCGATCGAAAGATTCTTCTTGCCGAGCGAACCGGTCACCTCGGCACCGACGGCCCAGACGCGGGTCCCATCATCTGTGTCCCCTGGTTGGATAACAACCTCCCGGCCTTTTCCAAGTACGACCTCTCCACCCAAGAGGGCCAAGTTGCAAGCGGTCGCCGAAGAAACGAACACTTTGGCGATTTCAGTGTCTGGAGTCTTCCTGGGTGGAAGCACCAAGAACCGCTCCCTTGCGAGAATGTCCTCGAACGGATCGCGGTCTTCCTCCGGCTCCGGCGGCTCGCCTTTGGGGGAAGCTTCCGGATCGTCGGATTCACCCTGTGGCGGCGGAGGGCCTTCTGGCTCATCCAGTTTCGCTTCCGATGACGAATCCTCTGGTTCTGCCGGCGAGTTATCCGGTAATTCTTCATCCGACGATTCGTCGGCCGGCGAGTCTTCGGCCGTTGGTTTCTGGGGAGGCTGTTCCTCAGGGGACGGTTCCGCTGGAGGTGGTTTTTCTGACGGCGGTTCTGGAGAATCCGGCGGGCTCGGGGGGGGATCCTCCTTGGTTTCAACCGGCCCACCAGACGACGTCGAGTCGGGCCCGATCGCGGCGATCGGTCGGGTTGGACCGGATTCACTCGACGGGCCGATCATGTCGTTCAATTTCACACCGACAAAAACGGCCCCCAGCACACCCACCGCGGTAAACACACCGGTCATTACCGCCAACAGAACGCGAGCACTCGTGCTCATGCCGTTTCTCTTCCTCACGGCCGACGCGCCGGCGCGTGGACGGCTACGGGGAAGTGGTGGAGCACCGGGAGCTCGCTTGGCGGCGCGCCCTGGCCGCAGCGGCGGCGGTGTCTTCCGCCCTTTCGGTTTGTCTGTTGGACCGCTCATTATTGTCACCACGTTCGCTTAAGGTGCCGGCTCAGTCCGCACCACGTCAACCCGCGTGCCCTCAATCTCGATGTAAACCCGATACTTGATTCGCCCCTTGGCCTCTAGTTCACCTAAGAGCTTCGACAACTTCTCTTGCCACCGGCTGTTATGCTCTGCAACCTCTATCCATCCCTCACGTTTGCTATTGTCTTCCTGCAGCTTCGCGATTTCTATTTCAGGCACCGCCCGTTGTTGCTTTGCAGCCTCGATAGCTTTGTTGACCACCGCTCTCTGGGGGTGGTGCGGATCAAGCGAAGGAGGAGCAGGAGCGGCAGGCAACCTCGCTTTCGCTTCCCTAAAACCCGTAATCAGATTATTGATCTTCTCGATTTCCCTTTCATATCCTGTGATCTTCCTTTTACTTCTCCGCACCTCGTCCCTCCACCTTGATATCTTGGCTGGACTCCAGTCCTTGCTGATATTCTTTAACTTATCACGAGTTATCTCATCCCACTTCTCCGCTATTTGGCCCGAAGTACCCCGATATCTTGGGCCGGCTCGGGTCCTCAAGTGAAGGCCGCGGTTCTCTCCGTCAAGTTCAAAATGGACTTCTAACTCAAGAAACGTTTTTTCCTCACCTTCGGCGTCTGGATCGAATACCGATACGGTACAAGTGTCCTTGTTTTCCAACCCGAGAGTTGTGTCAGGCTTGTGCCGCGGCAAACCTTCAAATGCCAAGTCCACTCGCAGATACTTCGCGAGCGGAACGGAATCTGGATCCAAAGTCATCTCTGTAAGGTGAGATGACTTACCAAAGCCCATCTTCACTGGCTTGAATTCCTTGGGGTTGGCCAGGACACATAGCGCAAGCTTGTCTTCCGCCTTCACTTCCAACAAACAGTATTGCAGAAGGGCCGGTCGTGCCGTCTGAGCGACCTTTTGCCACTGAAACTTCAACGATTGATCTTGCAAAGTAAAGGTGGCAAGACGTGTACGGCGGCTGCCGACTTGGCCCTTTCCCGCCGTTCGATAGATGTCCCACGCACGCAACCCCTCTTCCTCACGCACATCGGTCTTAAACTGGTAGCCACCGCTGAGCACACGGTCCATGCCCACGAGTTCAAGACTACAGGTTTGCGGAGAGTCCACGTAAACTTTCGCCAACTCCTTTGGCTTGTTTGCGCTGCTGCCCAACTTAAAGTTTCGCCTCGGCAAAGGGAGCTTGTTCTTCTTGACTAATGTAATATCGTCCAAGGGATCCCTGTCGTTTGCCGGTTGTTCCGGCGGTGTTTCCTCAGTCGCCTCCGGCTGCTCGGGCTCGTCAGGGGCCGGCTCTGGATCGACCGGTTGCTCCGATTCGGCCGGCGGGTCTTCGGAATCTTCTGGCACCGGGGAATCACTGGTCGGCTCCTCGGGCTGGTCGAGGTTCGGCTCTGATTCGGTCGGTTTCGGTTCGGCCGGCTGGTTTTGATGGTTGTCTTCCTCTTCTGACGCCTCGTCCCCAGGCGAGTTCATACTTACCTGTCGGTTAAGCGTGCCGAGGTAGAACATTCCCGCCATGACGCCGAAGAGCAGAAAGACGACGACCGACGAGACGGCCACGATAAGCCATTGCGATTTCCGTCGGCCGGCAGGCTGTCGTTTTAGAAGCCGGCTTGTCTCAGCCTGTGCAGCACGGGATGGCGATCGCTCGGGTGAGTTCGCGGTCGCGGATTGCTCGAAGAGATCGGGGGATTCGACTTGTTCGGGCAAGTCGTATGCCTGCTCCCGCCTCGCTATCCGGCGAGTTGCGGCCACGGCAGGGCCCGGCTTGATGACCGCCGAATCGGGTAGCTTTCCGGTGCGGGCCGCCTCGACCAATTCGCCGTCTTCCGCCTGGCCGAGGTCGCGGCACAAATCGATCAACGGTGCGTGCGGATTGCGCCGGATCGCCTTTGCTTCCGGGCTGCCGTCCACGAGAAAGCGCCATTGACAATCCACTCCCGACTGGGACTTGGTGAAGTACGTGCTGAAGGTGACATCCCATCGGCGATCCGGCGGCAAGAGACCAATTGCCTCGACCACCAGCGCAAGCGTATCGGTACCGGGCTTGAAGATCACCGTCATCGGCTTGCTGCCCGGTTTCAATGCTGTCTTGGCCAGAGCGCCGGCCCAACCGGCATCGCCGGTCAGCTTGGCCCAGGTGTGGCAGACGCTTGCGGGAGAATTGTCGGTCCGCGGCTTGCGCCCGCCGGGAAGGATTTTCGGGTCGCCATCCCAACTCGTTTCGCAGAAGCCTTCGCCGGCCAGCACCCAAGCGGGCCCACCGGGAACGAGCTCTCGTGGTTCCAAGGCAACGTGATGGGCCAGCTTGTTGGACCGCTTCGTGTAGTCCAACCCGGCGTCGCAAACCCGCGAGAGGACGTGATACTTCCGTCCGCCAACGGGCAACAGTAAATGCGAATAGTTGACGGGGTTTAACGAGGCGCGTGGATCGTGAGCCGGATAAGCGTGGCGATAACCGCTGCGGGCCTCCAAACGTTCGGCTAGGTTCTTCGCCATGCCCGAGGTGCTGACAACCGTGCAAAAACCTCGGCTCCCCGGTTTCAGGCCTTGCGGTGCCGAAGTGTAGAGTATTTCCTGGCTCATGAACCGGTTTCCCTCCAAACACGAGGCTCGGGCGGGTCTGGCGGATCAGTGGACTCAGTGTTCTTGCGGGTTCGCGGGGCAGAATCAGGCGCGGCCAACTGAGGAAGACCGGAGGTGCGTTGTCCCGAGCGGACCAGCGCCTTGGCCGATTGGTTCAAGGCGTAGAGGATGGGAATCTCCGCCCACATGGGATCGATATCCTGCGGCCGAATTCCCAAGAAGCCCTTTTCCTTGTCGACCTCCGGGCTTCGTCCCAGGGCACTGACGGGAATGTAGATGACGTGTTCGGAGAAGCTCTCCGCCGCGGTTACCATTTCGGGTGCGTACTTCGCAATCACAGACCGCACGGTGTCAGAGATTTTCCGTAGCGCCTCCAAGTCCAAGGCCGCGATCGAGTCCTTTACCTTTCGCACTACCCAGTCCGTCTTCAGTGGCTTCGCATTCGTCAGGCAAGCCCAAGCGTCGTACTTTGTGACTACAACGACCAAAGGGTGGGAATACTTGACGTTTTGAGGCAATCCGCTGTAAGCACGAATGCGGCTGGCGGCCTCCTGTAGCACCTGGTCTTGCCGATGGGTTGCCGCGTCTTTATCCATCTGCGGATCGTTGCTGCGCCCTTCGCACTGTTTTCTGAACTGAGGGTGTTGTGTCGGGTCGAACATGAACAGCAACACTTGCGACAGCGCGAGATGCTGTGTGCCGGGACTGTTGGCTGACTCACCCCCGGGAAGAAAGTGCTCGCCGGCGTTGTCGTAGAGACACAAAGCCCGCGAAAGCACGTTTCGTCGACGAAAATCCGGATGATGCTCCAACGGCTGTATCGAAAACACAAACGGCCGAGGGTACCAAACCTCGCGTTCGCCGAACTTCACCGATTCATACAGGTTGCCTTCCTTTTCTGTTTTCGGCAGAAACACAAGTTGATCGCTCTGCGGGTTTAGAAATAGCGTCTCTTCGTAATCGCTGAGGATCTGGCTGGCGACTGGATCGGAATCCGCAAAGCTCAGACCGTAGTGCTCCCGCAGTGTCTTGCGCAACCGCCAAGTCATCGACGCCAAGAAAGTACGACTTGCCGGAAGACGGGGCACCAAGAATTGAAATAAAGAGCGGCTCCATTTCCAGCAACGCCCGAGGAACCGACAGGTGACAACGGGGGCACGCCAACCGATGGCAGTTCATACCCCGCACGTCGATCGCATGACCCTCCACACTGAAGCGGGTAGGCAGAAAGCGCTGCTGTCCGTCTTCACCCAACAGGGGATCGCCTAACAAGTCTGGATGGGACGATATCCAAAGGATTTCGTCCGGCGGAAAGCCGTGCCAGCAATGGGGGCAAGTCACCCGGGTACGGAGTTGAACAGACGCTGAAAGTCGCTTGATCCGTGACATGCAGTTACTCCAGTCACTCGCTTCGTCAGTGCGCACATCGTCATCCCGCGATGAAAACCGACCTCCCCCATTCCCCTCCTAGAGCAGCGTTTGCAACCATCCTAACTAAAACTGAGCCACTTGACAAGACGCCCCTGACTTACGAGTATGCACAGCCCACCCACGCGACGGGCTTGCCCTCTGTATGTGGACAAATGTTTATAATCTCTTCCGGGTGTTAAGGCAAGGGCCACTCTTGCGAGGCTGACATTCGGCATCGGGGGCCGATGTGCTCAGGTTCAAACCGCTCCATCCGTGGAAGCCCCGCAACTGCGGCGAGAAGACCAAACCCTTCCAACGGTCCCTACCCGACGGATAGCTTCGGGCGAGCAGAGGCAGTCGGCCCGTCCGTTGGCAAATGAGAGTAGCCGACTCGGCGTTCATTCGACGCTATCTCTGCGGAAATCACGACAATAAACCCCCCGTTGGGGCAGTTGCTTCGGCCTGTCGCTTCTTGCAGTCTTAATAGAGGTGGGCAAGCGGTGGCCGTGTCCTCATGCAGTGAGCCGTGGCGGCTGGCGAAGCCTGGGCTCGGGACTGGCTGGCGAAGGTTGTTTCCACATTAGCCGGCGAGTTACCTGTGGTGTTGTCGGCGTTGCCCCGTGGAAGATTGTCGTTCGGTTTGGAGAGAAGGCGGGAAGACATGTCAGGCAACCAACCGTCGGCACACGATGATCCGTGGCAAGTATCCCATGCTGTTGGGAACTGTCTGAATGCCCTGTTATTTCTCGTCTCAATTCGCGATGAGGTACTGACTGGCGAAGCTCGCAACGGTGTAATCTGGCGAAGCGAGGTGATACGCCGGTACGATTTCGATGAGATACCAGAGGAAGAGCGGAACTTTGATCCGGTTGAATGGGCCGGTTTCGCCATTGCCGTGCTGGAGTCTCAGTTTCTCTTTGGCCGGCAAGGTTACCCGAAGTTGCGGGCAGAACTGACCAGTGTGTGTCGAGGCAACGTCACGACCAACGGTACCACGTCGCTGAATACTCACGAGGCCGTTCTTGGTTTAGCCAACCGCACGATGGGCGCGCTTGCTGGGGTAATGGGCTTGCCCCAGATTCGGGTGTCAGCGATACATCGCCAGCAAGAGCCAAGTAGGGATTCCTCGCCGTCGCGTCACGTCACCGCAGATAGCCTCGAATCGGCGTGCAAAGCAATCGTATTCTTGGATCTCGATGAATTGATGAGGCTGACCCCAGAAAGGGATCGGGAACAAATCATGGCCACGGGCGACGCAACTGGTGTTCCTTCCCACGGTTACCCGGCAGCGGCCGAATCGACAGACTTGCCAGCGTGGGATAAGGAACGTGGTGAGCTTCGCGTGGGCTCCGAATTGGCGAAAAGACTCCAACCAAAGGCGAGGAACCAAATTCTCATCTTGTGTGCCTTCCAGGAATGTGGCTGGCCCTGGCGGGTTGACGACCCGCTTCCTCATCCCCCGGACGATCAGAGGTTGCGTCAGACGGTCAGTGATCTCAATGATCGACTGAAGATCCTTCGTTTCTATTGTGATGGAACGGGTAAAGGCATTACCTGGAGAATGGCCTAAGTCCTCCGGTTCGTCCCCGCTCTCCACCTCCTGCGCATCTCCTGCGCATCTCATTTAGACATCCTTTCTGATGCGCGCATAATCGAGTGCATGATGCCCGGTGCCGAATCCGGTGCAATTCGCACCGAGCACCGGGCAGACCCCACAGGAGATATTTCCATGCCTGAATCTACCCCCATTGTGCCGACCGTCGGCGAGATTGCCCGGCGGCTTGGCGTTGCTTTACATCGGGTGGAGTACGTGATCCGTGCTCGCCATGTCCGACCGAGTGGTCGGGCCGGAAACGCCCGGGTTTTTACCGAGGCCGATGTCGACCGCATCGCCAGTGAACTGCGGCGGATCGACGCCGAGAAAGGAGGATCGCATGTCTGCAACCGTTGAGACAACTACCGCCGCACTGCTCGATGTGCAGGAGGTGGCCCAAATGCTGGGCTGCTCGTCGCGACACGTTTACAGGCTTGCAGACGCAAACCGAATGCCCCGCCCAGTTCGCCTGGGGTCGCTGGTGCGCTGGGACAGGAACGCACTCAACGATTGGATTAGTGATGGCTGCAAGGCTGTCAAGAGAGGAGGTCGAAAGTGAACACCCACGACAAGTTTTCAAATCCGTCCGACCCGAACGAGGGCGAACGGCGGACAGAGGATGTTCTGGAAAAACATGAAAGTCGCCGGCCAGTCTATGTGAACCGGGGCCGCCGGGCCCTTCTGCAAAGGCTGCTGAGCGATGGTGAGGCGACCGCGAACGCTTGGCACCACGCCGTCCCGTTGCCGCCCGACGTCGATCCGCGCTGTTTTGGCGCGGTACCGGGGCCGCTGGTCCGGGCCGGCATCATCCAGTCCGACGGCTACCTCAAGGTAAAGCTCCCCAAAGGGGACACCCACGTTGTGTGCCGTTGGCTGCTTGTCGATAGGGATGCGGCCGAGTGCTGGCTGAGAAACCATCCCGACGAACCTGATCTTGGCGATGACCAAGAAAACCCCAGAAACCGAAAGGAAAACTGAACATGGACAAATCGTCCAAAACACCCGACGCGACCGATCCGGCCGAATGCAATGCGGCTGCCGACTCTTCTGGGGCCAAGGCCGATACCATTGCAACGCCTGACCCCTTCGACCCGGCGCGGTTGCGAATTTCACCAGACTTCGCTGCCGGTCTGGGTGTGAAGAAAGCCACGCTGACGGTGCCGGTGCGCAAGCCGTCGAAGGAATGGTGGGTACAAACGCATCCCGAAGACTCTTACCGGCTCCAAACGGCCGTGCTTGAATTGAAAGAGGAGCGGGAAGTTTACTTGGTCGCCCCGGAGCTGCGGCCCGAGTTGGCCACGGAGTCGACCTTCGTTCCCAAAATCCTCTTCACGGCGATGACTCGCCAAGGCGTTCTATTCCTCTGGCCAATCCGTTTGCCCGGCCCGGACGGCAAGCTCGACGAGTGGAACCGCTCGGCGCTGGAGGCGGCCACCATGGCTAGCGATCGCTGGGTTCGAGTGGCTGCCAACATGCACCTGGGGGCCTACGAGGTCTTCACGGCATCGGCGGACCTGCCGGACCCCGACTGGCCGGACACGCCGTTTTCCGAGTTGTTGCGGGTGGCCTTCAGGGACCACTACATCGAGAGCCTCGACCACCCGGTGCTGAAACGGTTGCGAGGTGAGATGTGAATCCAGCCTCGCTGGAATTGTTCGGCGAAGTCTGGCTGGTGGATTTCGAGTTCCACCAGCCGGACGGCTGCCGGCCGGAACCGATTTGCATGGTGGCGCGGGAATATCCCTCGGGCCGAACGCTGCGGGTCTGGGCCGACGAATTGGCCCGGATGACCCGACCACCGTTCTCGGTTGGGCCGGACGCCCTGTTCGTCGCCTACTACGGCTCGGCCGAACTGGGCTGCTTCCTGGCCCTGGACTGGCCAATGCCGGTGCGAATCCTGGACCTGTTTGCCGAGTTCCGCTGCCTGACCAACGGCCTGCCGGTCCCTTGCGGTAACGGGTTGCTCGGCGCGTTGGCCTACTTCGGACTGGACAGCCTGGCGGCGGTCGAGAAAGACGCCATGCGCGACCTGGCCATCCGTGGCGGTCCGTTCACTGACGAAGAGATGAAAGCCTTGCTGGACTACTGCGAGACTGATGTGGTCGCCCTGGCGAGGTTGCTGCCGGCCATGCTGCCGAAGGTCGACCTGGACCGAGCGTTGCTGCGGGGTCGATCCATGGCGGCTGCGGCTCGCATCGAGCGGGCCGGTGTGCCGATCGACACGGTAAACCTCGGCCGTCTTCGGCAGAACTGGGCCGGCGTGGCGGACCGGCTGGTGGCTGAGATTGACCGGGACTACGGCATCTATGCGGGGCGGACCTTCAAGATGAATCGGTTCGCCGTCTATCTGGCCCGAGAAGGTATCCCGTGGCCGCGACTCGACTCGGGGACACTGGACCTGTCGGACGATGCGTTCCGGCAAATGGCTCGGCAACATCCGCAGATTGCCCCACTGCGCGAGCTTCGACACAGCCTTTCCCAGCTTCGGCTGAATGCCCTACCGGTAGGCCCGGACGGCAGGAACCGGTGTCTGCTCTCCGCCTTTCGGGCCAAGACGGGACGCAACCAGCCGAGCAACAGCCGGTTCATCTTCGGCCCGTCCTGCTGGTTGCGAGGGCTGATCCGACCGGGGCCTGGAATGGCGGTCGCCTATCTCGACTGGGGGCAACAGGAGTTCGGCATTGCCGGGGCGCTGTCGGGCGATACGGCCATGATGGACGCCTACGCCTCGGGCGACCCGTACCTGACGTTCGCCAAGCAGGCGGGCGCTGTGCCGGATGGCGCTACCAAGCAGAGTCACCCAGACGAGCGCGGCCAGTTCAAGGTGTGTGCCTTGGCCGTACAGTATGGCATGGGCGCAAAATCCCTGGCGGCGACACTGGGCGTGCCCGAGGCCCAGGGTCGGGAACTGCTGCGGTTGCACCGGCAGACGTATCCGGCGTTCTGGCGATGGGCCGGGGCTGCGGTGGATCGCGCTATGCTGCAAGGCTGGTTGCAAACCGTGTTCGGTTGGACCATCCAGGTTGGCCCGCAGAGCAATCCGCGGTCCTTGGCGAATTTTCCGGTGCAAGGCAACGGGTCCGAAATGTTGCGGCTGGCCTGTTGTCTGGCAACCGAGCGGGGAATCACCGTATGTGCCCCCGTGCATGATGCGTTGCTGGTAGAGGGTCCGGCCGAGGAAATCGAAGCCGTGGTGGCGGAGACCCAGCAGGCGATGATCGAGGCCAGTCGAATCGTTTTGGACGGGTTCCCGCTGCGGAGTGATGCCAAGGTTGTTTGTCACCCGGAGCGGTATATGGACGAGCGAGGAACCCAGATGTGGAAGACCATCCAGGCGATCCTGGACGAGTTGGAGGCCGAAGGCGATGTGGAGCAACCGCTCACTGGTGAGCAGGTGACGCCTCGTATATGAGTGGTTGATGCCTCGCAAATGGGCACCCGTACAATCTTATTATCTTGTATGGATATCTTTTTATATAAGGAAGTACCTAGTGGATCCTGAACGGTTGAAACTGCCTGGGGATATAGCATGGGATGGTGATCCACCCGTGTCAAAGCAACCACCGAGACACAAGCCCGGTGAACTCTTTCTCAAAGGACCAATCCCCTGGAACTGGCTGACTCGGGCCGCGAGGTTGCCAGGTAGAGCCCTTCAGGTGGCGCTGATTGTCTGGTTCGGGGCGGGCTTAGAGAAAAACCGAACTGTGCCGTTTTCATACAAACGGGCTGCTGAGATGGGCTGCAAACGGGAAGCGGCGCGGCGAGGCTTGGCGGCCCTTGAACGGGACGGCTTAGTTTCTGTGGAACGCGGTCCCGGCCGTAGCCCGAGGGTGACACTCAATGAGGCAGGAAACCCGGGAAGTATAAGGCGGGACTAGGCGGCGTTGCGGGGAAGTACGGACACTCACAAATACACTGCACGCAGGGATACAAAATGGACAAGAAGAGCATTGTTAAAGGTCTCGACCACCTAAGCACCTGGGTTGCCAGTCGGGAAGGTGCTCGGAGCAACCGCGACCACGCCGATGATGCCGTCAACATCCTGACTGGATGTTTCTTTGTCTGCTGCTACGAGTGTGGCAAAAAGGAAATTGACATGACCAACTGGCTCGACCGAAAGCGTGGCCGGCGAGCAGCACTAAAGCGGGTGCGGATCAGCTACCGGGAGAAGCGGGGGCAGAAAGCGCTGTTGAGTTTGATTGACCTGACCATCAGCGAAGTTCAAGCCTGTGCCTGTAAAAAGGACCTGCTGACAGGAGCATTGCCCATTAAGGACTCGCAGCGCAAGTTGTCCGAGGAGCACAAGCGGGCTCTTCAAGGCGGGCGAGATCGAGCACGACGGGAACGAGGGGCAAGGCGGCAGGAGAGGGTGCAATACGAGCCGCCAGACCGTGTGAAGATGGGTAAGGCTGAGGCGCGTTCAGAGGCCGTTAGAATAGCCTGGGTATGATTACAGGTGTCCTCTTCTAACAGCACAAAAAGGGGCCGTTTCACCCGGGGTTTAAGGGGTGTTTTCACCGACTTTTGGCGATTGGTGGTCCGGCGAAATGTTGGTTGACGGAACTGGAGGCATTCGGGGCCGGGAATTGGGCTGGGAGCCCGTTTGTTGTGGAGCGTTTTATGGGCATACTGCCCACTTTTTTACCTTTTGATCGAGGAGACTTGTTTGATGAGTGAAACGAAGCAGAGTGCGGAAGCGCAGGATTCTCACGTTGCCGTAGAGTTGGTGCTGTCGGTAGACGGCAAGACGCTACCGAAGAAGCGGATTCGGGAGCTGGCCCTTGCTTGGGAAAGTAGCGGGAATGCGCCCTATGGCTTAGATGAGCTTGCCGATGAGTTCTTTGAGGCTGGTATGGAGCACTTAGCGAGGTCCGAAGCTGAGCGAGAAGAAGACGCTTCTCTGGAGATTCCCAAGGATGAAGAAGGGATTTACTTCTTCTTCGATGATCCAGAGGGGGAGCGGCAAGTGGCTAGCGTAATGTTTCGATTGGAAAGCTTGCCTGAATGGTTAGCGGAAGTAGCCAACGGGAACATCATTTCCGTCAGCGAAGGAGCTAAACTCTTGGCAGACAAGTACCAGGCAAGCTGCGCCGTGCAGAAGTAGAGAGTAAGCGTGCTTGCGTCTCGCCCGGTCCCCGCACTAACCCTGCGGGGGCTGGGTACTTGCTGGAAGAGACAATGTGGAAGTTGCCATGGCATGTCAAGGGTTGACTGAAGCGGTGCGGGCGAAGACCGAAACGCGGGGCTACAGACAACGATCTACCTGCGGCTACAGGACCCGACAGCCATGCCAGTGGCCACACTCAACTAGACAAGAATGTAAAACGTGATCGCTCAAAACGTGCCGATTTGCCTATAAACATAGCCTATTGCGAGTTCCTTCCAATCGACCCACGAAACGCGAATACCCCCCGGCAGAAGATTCGAGCCGCGTGGCTACTTGGTAGAGCCCTGCGAGTCTCTCCGGCGATGCGGTTCGAGGCTGGCGCAGCGGAGCGCATGGCTGGCACTCAACAAAACCGAGGACCTTAGAAGTCGCGAACGGGAATAGGTGGTGTGGTGCCTCGGCATGTCAGCAATTGTCACCCTTATACAGCAATTCAACAAATTCGCAAGGGGACCGGTTGACAAAGCCGAAGAGTTTGGTAAGATCAATTACCATGATGGCAAAGCGAAAGAAAACGAAAGCGAATTCGGCAACCGACGCGCTGCGGCAAGAGCTTGCCGAGAGCGAGTTGAGCTTCCACGAACTGGAACGGCAAACGGGAGTCAAGCGGCAATCGCTGATGAAGTTTGTTCGGGGCGAGCAGTCGCTTCGGCTGGATATGGCCGACCGATTGATGGAGTTTTTTGGATTGGTGCTTACGAAACGAAGGGAGAAGTAGAATGGGTACAGTGTTCCGCAAGACGGCCACAAAGCCGCTCCCGCAAGGTGCTGAGATTTACACCCGCAAAGGCCAGCGGTTTGCTCGGTGGAGGGACGCTAAGGGCAAGAAGCGCACGGCAGAGCTGACCATCGGGAAAGACGGCTCGGAGCGAATCATCTTTAAGGTTGGCACGTACACCGCGAAATACCGCGACGGCTCGGGGGTTATCCGCGAAAAGGCTACCGGCTGCCGGGATGAGGCGGCTGCCCGGTCAGTGTTGGGCGAGTTGGAACGGCGGGCGGAGTTAGTCAAGGCGGGAGTCTTGACGCCGGCGGAGGATGCCATTTCCGACCACCAGGGAACGTCACTGGCCGAGCACTTCGAGGCCTATCTGACCAAACTCGAAGCAGATGGCACGACTGTTGACCACCGGGGCAATGTTCGACGCTGCTTGACAAGAGTCGCCAAAGATTGCCGCTTCTTGAAGCTGGGCGACCTGGATCGGGACGCTTTCGGGCGATGGCTGGTCAGCATGGCCCGCGACGATATGGGGGCGCGGACTCGGAATCTGCATCGCGCGTCTTTGGTTGCGTTCTGCAACTGGTGTGTTCAGACCGACCGGCTGATGGACAATCCGTTCGCCAAAGTGAAGAAAGCCGACGAAGCGGCTGACTGTCGTCGGAAACGCCGTGCCCTGACTGAAGAGGAACTGAAGCGATTGCTCGATGCCACACGTCGTCGTCCGCTGCTGGACGCTATGACAGTTCGACACGGACCCCGGAAAGGGCGAGCAGTCGCGAAGATCCGACCCGAAGCACAGGAGCACTTTGAAGCCCTTGGACATGAGCGGGCCTTGATTTACAAGACGGCCGTGCTTACCGGCATGAGGAAAAGGGAATTGACGCGGTTGACGGTCGGGAAACTGAACCTTGACGGAAAGGTTGCCTTTGCCAAGCTTGACGCTGCCGATGAAAAGAGCCGCGAAGGTTCCCAGATTGTCATCCGCGACGACTTGGTGGCTGATTTGCGGGAGTGGCTTGAATATAAGCTCGGAGTGCTCCGGGCTGAAGCAAGACGCGTCGGGGAGTCGATACCGGTGCGACTGCCGGTGGAAACTCACGTTTTCCGCGTTCCGAGAGACCTGGTGAAGATTATGGACCGGGACCTGAGGCTTGCGGGGATCCCGAAACATGACGAGCTTGGCAGGACCGTCGACGTTCACGCTCTGCGGCACACATTCGGAACCCACTTGAGCATGGGCGGAGTGGCACCGCGAACCGCCCAAGCCGCAATGCGGCACTCCAGCATCGACCTCACGATGAACACCTACACCGATACCCGATTACTGGATATGGGGGAGGCCATGGAAGCCCTGCCAGAACTGCCACTCAACCGAGGGGCCTCCAAGCCGGGACGAGTTGACGGGGCAACCGGCACGGAAAACCCGTTTGCACCAATGTTTGCACCAAAAGCTGACCAGCCTAGTAAAACGGGGTCAACTGCGGACAAGAGACCGACCAATCCACAATCCCAGGTTGCCGAGCGGCCCGTCGACGTAAGTGCTTGCCCTGACAAAAGAAACAACCCGCTGACAACTGCTGTCAACGGGCTGCATCAAGAGCGGGAGACGGGATTCGGACCCGCGACGTCCAGCTTGGGAAGCTAGTAGAGACTCTTTGCATATCTCATAACACCTTGCGCAACAACACGTTACGAGATTCCGCTGGAAAGGAATATCCCCTATTTCGGGCCGATATCTTTCCAAAACCCTTTCCAAAACGTATACTGCTAGGCCGTGGCCTTTTCCGCATCGGGCCGTGGGTTTTCATCTTCCGGGCGGGGAGGACAAACCGCTGAAGGAGCGTAACATGCCGCCCACTGAGTACATGAGCTGGAGCCGCAAAGAGAAACGTTGGCATAAAGAATATAGGGGCAAGCACTACACCCGTTCCCCACGACAACTGGCTATGCCCAAGACGAGGGAAGGAAGTCGGCAGGCCGCGAATGCTTGGTGGGTCCAGAAGCAGGATGAGGTTGATGCCTCTTCCGCGCACAAGCATCCGAATCACATCATCCGTCACTACAGCGATGCCACCCGCCGTCACCGACTGTTTGCTAAGTGGCAGCGCAAGTACGGCGACAAGAGGATGGCCGCCAAGTCAGAAGCTCTCGTCGAATGGCTGCAAGTACAACTCAAGTCCGAAGCTCCAACGTTTCCTCTGAGTAAGTGGCAGGAGGACCCTGTTTGGGAGGACAGGATGGATGCAAGGAAGGAACTGATTTGGCTCGATAGGTTCAATCAGATTGGCAAGGATGAGGCATCGACAGAGACGCCGCTGCAAGACACAATCAAAACCCATATTGAAGATTACCTTCGTGACAGGAAAGCGGGCCAGAAACAGGGAGCAATGAGCTTAGGGTCACTCCAGACACTTACTCACCGGCTTAATGTCTTCACAAAATGGGTGGACGGAGAAGCACCCATCGAAACCATCAACGAACTTCTGCTGCGGGAATTCTACTTGTACCTTGTGGATGAACTTGACAAAGGAAGTATTTCTCGCTCGACTGCAAAGGCTGTGCTGGCAAACACCAAGAGATTCATCAAGTCGAGATGGGAGTTGCGGCTGATTGATCTCCCACGTAATTTCGATAGCAAGAACTTGTCGATCAAGGATTCGCCTACGACAATCATTATCTTGACTGCCAATGAAGTAGATTACCTGATCAAAGAATCTCAGGACAGAATGAGACTCTATTTTCTCCTGATGTTGAATTGTGGCATGACTCAAAAGGACATTGGCGTCTTGCAGCAGGCAGAAGTAGATTGGGGAGATGGACGGATTGTGCGTGCTCGGACGAAGACGAGGAGCCAATCTAAGAATGTGCCGGTAGTCAACTACAGGCTATGGGATGATACTTTCAGACTATTGAAACAGGAACGAAGTGATCATCCCAATCTGGCCCTGACCAATGAGGACGGTGGAATCCTGTGGCAGGAGAAGATCACAGACAAAAGTGGCTATGCCAAGCTGGACAACATCAAGTGCATGTACGAACGGTATTGCAAGACCCTGGAAATCAAGTTGAAGCCGCTCAAGTTGCTGCGAAAGACAGGAGCAAGCAAGCTGGAGGAGCATGAGGCATTCGGGCGATACGCGCAGCACTTCTTGGGGCACGCCCCCCGATCTGTAGCCGATAGGCACTATGTCAAGCCTTCGCCGGACCAATTTGACAAAGCTGTCGCCTGGCTCGGGAAAGAGTTCGGCTTCGAGACTCGTAGGTAAGTTAGAATACTCGTTGTCGTTGGCCGCTACTTCAGGCACGAGGACGATGGAGATCGATGGGGCGGGTAGATATCAAAAAAATACAAAACCCACCCCGGCAGGCCGGGGTGGGTCTCTTAATGTCCAAACCGCTATTCAATCACAATCGAAATAAGCGGTATTCTCTTTCTTCCGTTTCCAGCCTCCTAGAAGGAATGAACAATAAGATCAAGGTCATCAAACGAATGGCCTAGACAACACGACAACACCGAATCTCAGAAATTAAAAGAGACCACACGGATTGTATCGGCTCTTGAAAAAGCAGAGGGTGAAGAATTGACCCGATTACGAGAACGCCTCAAAGGGCATATCAGGCAACTGGTGAAAGAAATCTGGGTGCTAGTGTATCAACCCGAGTCGATTGTGCGTTGCGCTGATGTGCAAGTGCATTTTCACGGCGGGGGTGTGCGGCAATTCGTTGCCTATCATTGGCAAAAACCCACCACGAAAGAAGCTCGTGGCGCTGCACAATGGCGAGATGCAAAGGTGCAAAAGAAGGATGATCTAAGCCGATACGATGAGAAACGATATAAGCCGATGTTTGGCTTTATGATGAAACTGGCGGCGGTGCGAGTAGAATAAAACCCTCGGCCGCACGGCGGCCGAGGGTTAGATCGATCTTTCTCAATCCTGATAAACCTCTAATTCAGATGGTGGCGTCTGATATGCCTGCCATATCGCCCACCGACCACGAGTGATGGCGTGCTCTTCTGGTATGGTTGGGTTTAGTTCGGTATCGATCAAAAACTGAGAGTATGACGCTTGGTCATACTCCACGATGTGTACTCGACCACCAGCGGCAACAATCTCAGCTACGTTTTGATCGAATGCACTCTGGTATTCTGCATAGGTTGCAAAAACAGCATCGTCCCAATCCTCTTCGCTATACGATAGCACCACCACTACTTCACCATCTAACTTACTCATCTCAAACTCCTATCTGCGAACAAACAAAATAAATCCAACTACGTCGTTGGATATCAGTACAAAATTAAACCCCCATCCGCTAGCGGATGGGGGTTGTGGATTCCGTTCCAAGCTTTCCGTTGTGACAAAACACGTTGCAATCCACTCTGCATAGACAGAGACTTATCCCGATTCGTCTACGAAAAACTCCTCATTTGCCGGATTGAATGAGACCCTGCAAGCCACGCCTCCGATAGTCGTGTCGAGCCATACTGAACCGAAAGACCCGATACACCACATATCGGACGAGACGGGGTTCAGAGCGGATGATTCGCTGCCCGCCTCGCCCAGTGCTGGCACACGAGAGCCCGATAGAGCATCGAGTGCCTGTCGGTATTTAATTCGCTTATGCAGATTGATATGCAGATTGAGATTGATATGTTGACCATCAGTCGCTAGACACCGCAGCAGTTGGACGCGCAACTTGTCATACTTACTATCTGTCATTAACGCTTCTTCAATACCCATTCGTTCTGATTTACTCATCTTCTAAACTCCTTCTAAAGAACACAACTTAAATAAATCCAATCATCGGCGGTTCCGATAGTTGGATACGATCAATATCCCACAAAGTAAACACCATCCCCAACGTGGACACATTCCCTCTTCTTGTCTACGTCTGTCAACACAAACACATCCGCAATCAGTTCCCAAAAAGATTCGGGACACTCCCGCATGGTTTCCAAATTCTTGGCAATGACATTGAAAATATCGTCTGAATCGCAATAGATTTCTATCCCCGCTTCAATTATCGATTGTTTAAGCGGTGCTATCGCCATCGGTGCGATATACCATTCCTCGCATGGGCTTAACATGCAATGGTATTCCACTACCTTCTGGAGATTTTCTGGCACATCGGAAGCCCGTATCAAGTAGTGTTTATCCATCTTCAATCCTTCCTCGTGGACACATTCCGAAATCAATCCATCCCGACGGGTCGTCCACCACAGCCGACGGTTTGGATATTGTTTGTTTTATAACAGGTGTGGTCGCTGATTTATTCCTAAACGCTTCTAGGTCATGCACCCAAAAGTATCGCCAGCCTTTTCCACGACGCACACAAGGAATTGAATCCTGATAACGTCGAAACTGTTTAGCTGATAACCCCAGATAAGCTGCGGCTTTTCCCGTCGTCAATAACATTATGCCTCATCGAAAACAAAGTTCGCTTCCGCTATTCCAGCATCCACGTTTCTTGCTTCCATCCATTCTTTCACCTCGTCATCACACAATGGCATAATCTGGTGCAATCGTTCACCAGCCACGAGTTTGTGCTCAATTACAAAATACGGACATAGAAACCCCGGATAGGGCTCAAATCCTTTTGATACGATCCCGAGGGTAATTTGGCATCCGTATTCCAACTCTAGAAACCACGCTCCGTTCTTTGTGCGAAACAGGGTTTCGGTCATGGCTGAATAGTCGCCGTTACCCTTCCCGTTCCAGTAATCAGCAATTTCCGTTGCTTTTTCAGTATCCCACATTTTGTCGCCTACTAATTGTTTCATCAGACCCTCACTTTCTAGTTTTGTTAAACAACACAACCACCGTATCGCATACAAAACATGAAGTCAATGGAATTTGCCCTAGATTATGATCCCAACCAAATATCTAAATTTATGAATTCCAAAAGTTACGGCCTTCACAAAAAAACCCCCGTGGTGCAAGTCGCACCACGGGGGTTATGATCCAACTAGGATATTACTTTGACACGGGGACGGATAAGCCGATGATGTTGTTGTTGTGAGTTCTTGAAAAACGTTTGTCCAAATTGTGAAACACTGTTTGGGAAGAAATGCAAGTCTTAGGAAGACCACCACCAGCGCTAGCGGTGGTGGTTATTAAAAACCAATTCAATAATTTGAAATCCAAAAACAATCCCGTATTCGCACCCGTGCCCACCCGAAATCAGGCAGCGCTATTTCCTAGACTGCACGGTGGCAAAATTCATAAATTTGCGTTTCTCCGACTTTGGCACCCAATCCCTGACGCGCCCTTTCATTCCCCAGCACAGCGTAATACACTGCAAAACAAGGTATATCGTGCAGATCAGAGCAATGCGGGATGGGATCGCTGGAAATAACTCGAAAGAATAAAACAGTTGAATTCAATCGGGGAAGTTTTAATTCAGTTCAAAACGAAAATTTCATTATTTTTGCCTTGCGGACGAATATGATTCAGTTCACTTTATGAAGAAGCCCACTGCCTAATGCCGTCTTAATACTTACCGCAATTGATGAATTGTGATCTTGCCGCCAGAATGCCGGTAGGTGAAGCAGAAGACGTTTAGGTGGCGCTCCAAACGAAATGGAGCACTCGTTCTTCGGTACCGTATTCTCTCAACACTCTTTCGCTGCTCGTCACAAGCAACTTCGTAAGAGTGTAATGGTTTTGCTATAGACAACAAATGAGTTTTAGAATACAACATCGAACGTCATGCAGTTGTTGAGGCATGAAGGCAGGACGCTCTCGCCGGTTTCTCCGGCACTCAACCCCGGATTACACCGCTCCTGCTGCGCTAGCAGCGCATCAGGAGCATCACACCACGACGACCATGTGCGCGAGCACAGTCAGTTATTTACAATCGATCCTTTGAGAGAGGAGTGCTATCATGCCGAAACGATTACCATCCCGGCCCGCCGACGCGAAGACGGGGGCATCGGATATTCTGAGAGAAATGATTAAACGATACGGCGTCCGTATCCCAATCTTAACGGACACGCAGGGCGAAATCATTGATGGGAAAAGAAGAAAGCGGATCTGTGTAGAGCTTGGCATTGACTGCCCGGAACTCATACAAGAGTTTGCTTCGGAGCAAGAAAAGACTGAGGTCGCCCTGATTCTCAACTACGCTCGCCGCCAACTCGGTCGAGACGAAAAAAGGGAAGTCATCGGTGAGTTCCTCAGGCATTTCCCTGAAACCAACAACCACCACCTAGCGGACATGCTGGGCGTCTCGACAAACACCGTCATTGGTAAGCGAAGGGAATTGGAGGCAACTTTTCAAATTGAAAAGTTGGACAAGCTTGTA
>SDBV01001683.1_pt1 | contig 33154 bp, 25 predicted proteins | sample 2277081 | NCBI WGS metagenome assembly SDBV01 (sample SAMN10402039, study PRJNA504765) | marine sediment metagenome | isolation source: marine sediment core GS10_PC15, 223 cmbsf | place: Arctic Ocean: Southern Knipovich Ridge | collected 2010 | reverse complement strand
GCTTCTCATCCTGTAAAAGCAACTGCTTACCCCGCAGCAACCCGCGAGGAATTCTTTTCGACTAAAGTTTATCCGGGTAGTCACTGATAATCCCATCGACTCCCAGTTCTTTCATCCGTGCAATCTCGTCCGGTTCGTTGACTGTATAAACTTGCACAAGCAATCCCTCGCGATGGCAGCGGCTTACCAGTTCGGCGGTAACTGTTTCCGCGTTCAGGTTCAGCGACCAGGCGCCAAGGGTGTGGGCCGTTTCGAGATAATCTTCCGGCAGTTCCTTGCCGAACAGCGGGGCGCGCCGAACTCTCGGCTCAATATTTTTCAACTCGGCCAATTGTTCATGATCGAATGAACTGACCATGAAATTATCCCAGGGGATTCCTTTGCCAATCACGAACCGGCGCAGGATATCGGCCACGGGTGCGGCGGTTCCCGGTCCCTTGAGTTCCACGTTTACACTACAGCGTGAGCCAATCAGCAACAGCACCTCTGCCAGCGTGGGGATTTTCTCTCCACCGCCCGCGTCCAGCTTTTGCAGTGCCCGCAGAGTCATCTCACCAACTTTGCCCTCGCTATCGGTGGTGCGGTCCACGCTGTCATCGTGGATCACCACCACCTGGCCGTCCGAGCACAGGTGGACATCGAGTTCAACCATGTCCACGCCCTGCTCCAAAGCCCCGGCAAACGACGCCAGAGTGTTCTCCGGAAAATGTCCGGCGCTGCCCCGGTGGCCCACTTTTACACATTCGCCGCTCATGAAGAACTCGCTTTCCAGAGTGGCCCAGTTATCCTTATTTGTATAGACCAAAACCGATTTCCGTCCATCCGGCGAGGTCCACTTGTTGGAAAAGTTAAAGAAAACTGTTTTGGCAAAGTCCACCACTCCCGGCTCGAACGCGCTGGCGAACAGGACAGTGGTCCAGGGTCCCCACGGTTCGGGGGCGTCGTAGATACCCAGGTAGCCATCCTGATCACGATTGCGGCTGACCTGTTGTGTGCTGAGGAGATACCTGCCGAGTCCGGCGTTGAACGTAACACTGGTCCGCATCACCCCGTTGGACTGGTCGCTGAACACGGGCTGGGCGCTGTCATAGTCCGCACTCCAGCGCGGCTCTCCCGACTGCTCCGTGCCGGCGAACCAGCGGTAGGCCTCTTTACTGCCAATCTCGCCACGCGGCACTCTGAGCAACAGCACCTCTCCTGGCACCTGGACATCCCAGACCAGGTTGACCGTGCGGGGCGCGTAAATGTATATGTAATTGTCACGCGCACCCTGGTACCCACGCCCGAACTGACAGAACGTAAGCGCGAAAACACCCAGCGTATCACTGAACTCGTCTCTGTCGAACCGCACCCCGGCCGCCTGCCAACTCGCTCCCTTGTCCGTTGAGCGGTAAAGCTCGCGGAACTCGAAGAGCGATGCGTTCGAGGCATCCCCGCCGCGCCAGAGCCAGAGCGTGTCTTCCAGGGCCAGGATACCGTAGCTCTTGCCTCCGTAGGCTGGCCTGGGCAAACCAACTCCGCCCCAGAGGTTAGTGCAACTGTAGTCTTCTGCTCCGCCCTCGATCCGTCCCACCCCGAAACTTACCCGGCCATCGATATTGGTCCCGCCGAACCCGCCGCCATCGCCCCAGGATGTGTACTGATGGCCATCGGCGGCCCAGGTAACAGGCCAGTTGTCACTGCCCGGGGCCAGCTCAATCATCGAATTCAGCTCAAACCACACCGAACTGATCACCGGGCTGGAGGGATATGCCGGTCCGCGCTCTGCGATTGCAATCCCAGGCGCAACGAGCCAGATAGCCAGCAGTAAAGTTCTCACATTATGCTCCATTTGCGCGTTAAGCCACGACTGTTGTCATGTTTGATTCGCTCAATTGATAATCGCCATCCGCCCCGGACCCATTGACGGCTGGACATGAACACCGTCCGCCCAGACCTCGCTGTGGGGGTCAGGCAGCCAGAACGTGCCGGCGGCTTTCCGGGGTTCGATACCCTGGTGCGCCCGCCTGGGTCCACTGGCAAACGTGCGGCTGGCATCGGCGCTGACACTCAGCCTTAGCGGAGACTCCACAAGGGTGCGGCCTTCGTACTCCAGACGGCTTCCCTCGCCCAGCAGATAGCCGATAACTTTTCCATTCTCGTCCGTCCGCACCATCGCCATCAGCGCGTCCGTAACTATTCCATCGCACTCGAGCAGCTTGCCGGGGGTATCAATATTTTCCTCGGGCTGCCAGAGAATCAGGTCGCGGAAACCCTCGTTTTGTACCACCATGCTGGTTGCGTCATCGCAGCCGCGCACTTCCGGACCCGCCTGGATCAGCGGCTCGTGCTCACCGTTACGCCAGGCGGCGGCAACCGCGCTGAAACGCACACGGACTCCGCTACGATTTACACGCAGCAGTCCCAGCTCGTACGGCCTGCGGCTGCGCCCGCCCCGGACAATCGAGAACTCGTGGCTTGGGGCCGATGGCTGTAGGAAAGCGATTGCACAGGTGGCGCTGTCACCCTCGATCAGAAACGGGCTGACCAACGTTCCGTCACCGCTTATTTCGTGCTCGGTGGTATACCATTGCCAGTGGTAGTCGTGCTCGCGTCCGTCTTTCTGGATATCGTCGGCGATAACCACATAGGGGTTCGGCCCCTGCTTGGCAAAAATCATCATCCTGTCGGCCCGTACAGCTCCCGAAGAACTTGAAATCGAACGGTCCGCGTAGCAGGCGCTGGCGTCGCCGCGCACGTAGTCGGCAAAATGGCCCGTTACAACCCCGGTCATCAAGCCGTTCAGATCACCGTCATCGCCCGCTGAGCTGCGGTCATCGGTGGGCAGCCCGCCCTCGTCGATAACGATCAGGTTGTGCTCGATATCCGCGCCGTGATGTTCAGCGCCGTAAGAGAAAATATTTTCGTGGGTGGCGAACGGCTCTCCGAACGCGGTGAACAGGAAACTGTTCATGTCGGTATGGCTGTGGTTGGCGTTGGCGAACTGGGTGGTGAACGCGAACCAGTGCGCCTGCTCGCTGTCCCATTCATTACGGGCAAACACGTGGCCGGCGCGGTTGGGATCGATCTCGAAATAATACGAGGTAAGCTTGTCCTGCGTGCCTGGGCTGACTGGCTCCAGCCCTTCCGGATAGAACAGGAACACCAGCACATCGTCGTATCGATTTCGGTCCGTGTACTCCTCGAACGTCCACAGCCCGGCGGCATCTCCCAGCTCGCGGATACCATGAAGGTAGATGGCCTGGAACACACGGCGTCCGTACTGGGTGTTGTCCGCTATCTGCCCGCAGCCGCCAGCGGGCATCCACTGGTGGCGAAGGTAGTGCATGGCGTTGACAGCACCGGATTGTTTTACTATGTCCGGTCCGCCGGTACGCCTCATGGCCTCGGCAAACTGGGTGGGGTTCTTGTGGTAATGGGCGTAGCCGGGACCTTCGTTGCAGATCCCGCTTTCATCCCAGGTCTGCGGGAAATAATTCAGTTCAGTCTTGCGCCAGCACTCGGAGAACCAAAGCTCAAAATCGGGATGAGTGCTCTCACCACGGATTGCGCAGAGCAGTATACCCTGTGCGCCCACGGGGATCGCGCCGCAGTTGTAGCCCGCCTCCCGCCACCACCAGCTTTCGGTATGGCCGTAGAGTGCTTCGTTCCACTTCTCCAGGCCGGTCAGGATCGTTGCCCGCTCCTGCTCGCTCATCAGCTCGAACAGCCAGTCCCAGGCAAGCGCAAAAGACTTGGGCCAGTGCTCGGTGGCAAAAAAATCGCTGTCTACTTCCTTGTAAAACTCCCAGGGGTCGATCCCGGTGGCGATTGCCTCCAGGATTTCAATAGCTTTGCGTCCCGTGGCCTGGTCGCCTTCGATCTGATACACAAGCGCCATGCACTGGAGTTGATCGCTCAGACGACTGCCCTGGCGGCCCACGGCCTGCTCCACGGTTATCTCCGTATTGTATTCCGCCTGGGCGCTTTTTTTGATCTCGGCATACGAGTCGGCAGCCATGCCCGTGCCCTGTGCCCGTTTACGAAGAGCCGGCAGCTCTTTAGCGCTGAACATGATCCCCGGGTGGGTGCCCGGCTCTACCACTTCGTAGTTCCAGCTATAGCTGTCCTCCACACTCTGTTCAGCAACAGGGCACCGGGCGCAGGACACAGCCAGTTGCGTAGCAACCAGCATACAGAGAAAAAACACTACTTTGGAATTCCGGTTCAACTGCATGATATCACCTCCGGCAAATTTCGTAATAATTGCAGCTCGCTGCTCCATACATCAGCGAGCTGCTCACAACTGTCTGTCAACGAATATCTTTGGACCAACGATGAGCATTCCTGAAAAGCCTAGTCGTCAAGCACAACAGGCCAGCAGGTTAACGATAGCAATCTTTACAGTATCAGAGAAGGTTTCGCTGATAAAAAACCCTGTTGGGATAGATATCACATTGGGGAAAACAAAAGTTCCGGGCAAACTGCTGACGGTATGTATACTCACTTTTTTCTGTTGCAGGTTTTTTTACCGTATTTCGCCAACCGTTTTCTATTTTTTCAGCGGGAGGACTTCCGCTGGAGTTTAGCCAGTTCATCGGCCAGCCCGGTGAATATTTCCCTGGCGCGTCCCACACTGTCACGGGCTTCTTGCGGATAACCGTCCACCGCCGCGCTCCAACCCCTGTTCACAGCCCTCTCGCCCCTGCTGAACTCACCCACCACCCGTGCGTACCCGCCGAAACCATGCAGGGCCAGCAGGCCCTCACGCGCCTCGGCAAAATCGAACAATGCGCCGTCCACCAGCTTGTCCAGCACCAGGTGGAATTGCTCGCACCCGGCCTGCTGATCACTCTCCAGCCGCTCCAGCGTTTGCAGCACACCCTTGATTGAGGCGGCGAAATCGAAAACTCCCCGGCCACTTTTGGAAGCCACTTCCCGGGCCAGCCTGGCCTTGTAACCACGGCGCATCAGCACCACCGCCACACTCATGGCAACCACGCTGGCCACCAGCGGCGCTGTCATCACCGGAATCCGCGCGGCGCACACGCAGGCCGCCACCGTGGACAGGGCAAGCAGGATGTAACTGAACATTGTCATTTTCACTCCGGATTAACTCAGCCCATTCCACCAAGCACACTGATCATCGCAAAGATCACACCCACAACAGCATCGCCCACAATCAAACCGGCGGCCAACGGCACACCGGTGTTCTCCACCCAGCGCCTGCCCTTTAGCTTACCGCTGACAACATTCATCACACTTCCCAGCCCGAACGGCAGCAGGTAGACCAGCGGAAGGTACATCGACAAGCCCACCATCACACCCAGGCCGGTAAACGTGCTGGCGCTCAGCACAGCGCCGATCAGCGCACCGGATGCGTACTTGGCCAGCGGCACCTCACCGCCCACCACACCGCTGATCGCGGCATCGAGCGCCTGGGCCTGGGGCGCGGGTATGCTCGTGCCCGCTCCGAACCCATAGGCGGTCCAGATCACGTGGATCACCGCCACCGTTATCACCGGCCCCATCCAACTGAACATCAACTGGACCGCCTGCTGACGCGCGGGCATTGCGCCCACAAGGGTTCCGGTTTTGAGGTCCTGCATCATGTCCGCGCCCTCGGTGACCGCCACACAGACAGTGGCTCCGATCAGCACGGCCAGCAGTACACCGCTCTCGTTGTCTGCGCCGTAGGAGAAGAAGAGGATAATTGTAACGGCTATCAGCGCCATCCCGCTCACCGGCGACCAGTCAGTCATGCCGGTGCACTGGGATACTATAATCCCGGCCAGCCAGAGCCAGAGCGTTCCGGCCAGGGCGATAATGATAATCCGCGGTAGTCCCACGGCCGGGGCCGCGGTGTAGCCGGTTACAACCAGCAGCACCACGCTGGCGGCAGCGGCGATATAGAGCAGCTTGAGCGGAAGTTCCTCGTTGGGCCCCGATTTTTTTGCTCCGCCAATCCGCCTCAGGCTGCGGAACGCTTCAATGATCGAGGGAAACGCCAGTACAATTCCCATCAGCGCGCCGCCGATCAGCATCCCGATCCCCAGCGGACGGTTCATCTCGGCGTGTGCCCAGGCGGAGGCATCCGCCCCCACAATCTCCGGCGGAATCCAGCCCATGCCAAAAGCAATCGGGGTGATTATCCAGTAGGCCAGGATTCCACCCAGCAACACCGCCAGGCCAGCCCAGCCGGATATAAAACCCGCGCCGAAACTGAGCAGGCTGATAGCCCAGACATTCTCCACGTGGGCCGGCATATTCAACAATGCGCCAATATCCACGTGCGCGGCTATCCAGCCCTGGTGCACCATCACGCTCACAATGGCGCTGAACGCAATTCCAACCGTGAGCAGGACAGCCTTCTTTACTCCGGCGCCGGGGCTGCGAAGAATCGCGCCCACGGCCGTGCCGCTGGGAAAGCGAAGGCGGTCGATATCTATCATCTGCTTGCGCAACGGAATTATGAACGCCACTCCCAGCGTGGCCCCGCACATCGTGGCCAGGATCACGTGCAGGAATTCGAAATCGGCCCCGCGAAGATAGAGCACGGGGATGGTGAAAATAATCCCCGCGCCGGTACTGTTGATCGAACTGGCTATGGTCTGGTTGATATTGTTCTCTACTATCGTGCTGCGCCGCAGGATACCGCGCAACACACCCCAGCCCACAATCGCCGCGATCTCGCTGCCCACTATCGTAAAGCCGATCAGCAGCCCGGCGTAGGTGATTGACATGTTGAGCACTACGCCCACGATCAGGCCGAGAACAATTGCTTCCCAGGTGATCTCGCGGTATGGTCCTGTTTTGATCTCAGGCGGGCTCATCAGGTTTTTTAATCCAGGTCAACGGGTTGTGGACTTGCCTTGGGGCACTGTGAAAAAATCTTTTAAGGATTCTAACCTAGTCCTGGCTCCGGTGCAAGCGGGCAGCGCCCTTATCAGCTAGAAAACAGCGAAAGATACCAGCCTATCAACTGGCTACCCGCGAAAACATAGAGCGCCGCTCCCAGGGCCAGGAAAAGGCCGAACGGCACCAGTCTTTCTTTTTTCAGCACATAGTTGATGAACCCGAATATCAGGCTCCCGGCCAATGAGCCGGCGAACACGGTGAACAGCACTCCCTGCCAGCCGCAGAACGCCCCGATCATCGCCAGCATTTTTATGTCCCCGCCGCCCATTGCCTCTTTTTTGAACACGAACCGTCCGGCCAGCGCCACCCCGTACAGCGTCCCGCCCCCGATCAGCGCACCAATCACAGCCCCCACAGGCTCAATGCCACCGGGCAGGAAGCTCACGCCCAGTCCGGCTATCAGGCCGCCCAGCGAAAAAGTGTCCGGGATGATATACTCGCGCACGTCCGTCACTGCAATGCCCAGCAGAACGTAAAGCAGCAGGAACTCGGCCAGCCATTGCCAACCGATTCCGGCATGAAACAGAGTCCCCGCCGCCAGTGCCGCGGAGGCCAGTTCCACCAGCGGATACTGCATGGAAATTCCAGCTCCGCAGTCACGGCACCTGCCGCGCAGAATAAGCCAGGAGAGCACGGGGATATTGTCCCAGGATCTCACCACGTGGCCACAATGGGGGCACGAGGAGCGCGGGCTGACAACGCTTTTTCCGCTGGGAAGGCGGATTATGCAGACGTTGAGAAAACTGCCGAACATCGCGCCCAGCAGCGCCGATAGCGCTAGCAGAACCGGCTGAGGAGTCATCGCGCCTCCGGGTGATGGGCATGAGATAGATGGTAGAGGATTATCCCCGCGGCCACCGACGCGTTAAGGCTTTCGGCCCCCGGAGCCATCGGAATCGTCAACCTGCCGGAACTCAAGCAGGCGCTGAATGCCCCCGGCCCCTGTGCCTCCCCGCCGATTATCAGCGCGCACCTGTCCGGGATATTTTGCAGGGTAAAAAGATTCGTTCCGCTCATATCCGCCAGATAGGTGGTGAATTCATTGTCCGCCAGATATTCGGCCAGTTGCTCCGGATTGCCGCTGACGATAACCGGCAGACGGAACACGGCCCCCATGCTGCCCCGCACGGCTTTGGGGTTCCAGGGGTCCACCCCGCTGCCGGCCGCTATTACAGCGGTACAACCCGCCGCCGCCGCCGTGCGCACAACCGCGCCGAAATTACCGGGACTACGGAGTGTATCGCAGAGCACAACAAGCGCCTTGCCGGGCAGGGAGATTGTTTCCAGGCTGTGATCGGGAATCCGGCAGATTGCCGCCACCGGTTGCGGGTGCATGGCATCCAGCAGGCCAGCGAGTTCTTTATCCCCGCTGCGGTAAACCTCGGCAGTCTCAGCCAGTCGCTCCACCAAAGCCGTGCAGCGGCTGTCATCGGTCCGGGCCGCCACTGCCCACTCTATCCCGGCCCCGCAGCCTTCCGCCTCCTCCACCAGCCGGACACCCTCGGCCACAAACAGACCCTCCTGCCGCCTGTGTTTACGGCTCTGGAGTTTGCGCAGCAGCTTGCTTTTGGCTAGCGACAGTTCAGGCAGAGAGTTCCAATCCAAGTAGGGTTATCCTCACGGAAAAATAAGATAATAGGTAAGCTGATTATTCCTTTCAAGTTAGCCCGCCAGTAACGAGACTGTCAACAGACTTCCAACCATCGGGCCGTGGGCCTAATAACTTGTTAGCCAGGATGCTTTCCCGTATATTTATTCTCCATGTAATTTGCTTTTTATTCTAATTTTCAGCAGGCAGCCTGTCATGCAAAATGAAAAAATTACGATTCATCAGATCAAGGCGCGCAAACGGGACGGAGAAAAAATCTGTGCCGTTACCGCCTATGATTATACCTCGGCGCGGCTGGTGGACGAGGCCGGTGTGGATATAATCCTGGTGGGAGATTCAGTTGCCAATACGATGATGGGGCTGGACAGCACCGTGCCTGTCACCCTTCGCCAGATGATCTACCACGCCGAAACCGTGATGCGGGCCAACCCCAAAGCCCTGGTTGCCGTGGACATGCCGTTCGGCAGTGTAAACGATGGGGCCGGGCGAGCGGTTAACCGCTCGGTGAGAGTGTTCAAGCGCACGTGCGCCGATGCGGTCAAGATAGAGGGCGGCAAGGGACTGGCCCCGGTGGTGAAAGCCGTGGTGGACTCAGGGATTCCGGTAATTGGCCACGTTGGCCTGATGCCCCAGTACCGCGCCATGCTGGGCGGGCTGAAAGTTCAGGGCAAGGAGCTTGAGGCCGCGCGCCTGATTATCGAGGATGCACAGGCGATAGCCGATGCCGGAGTGTTCGCTATCGTGCTGGAGGCCGTACCGGCCCCGTTGGCAAAACTGATAACGGACAAGATAGACGTACCCACGATCGGCATCGGTGCGGGAGTGGGTTGTGATGGCCAGATACTGGTGTTGCACGATATCCTCGGGCTTTCGGTCCGCCCGCCCAAGTTCGCCGGGCGCTGGGCCGATCTGGGACAGGAAATGGTGCGCGCTGTGAGCGCCTATCGCGAGGCGGTCCGCAGCGGCTCATTTCCCACTGCCGAGCACAGTTTCAAGATGGATAAAACAATTCTGGACAAGTTATGATAGCTGCTATAAGCCAGTTGATGGAAGACCGGGAACTGGACCTGCTGTGGGTTTCCGGCGCCAGCCAGGAATGCCCGGAGGTCTATTACCTTACAGCTGGAGTATCGCTCACCGCGGCCTGGATACTGATCCGCCCCGGTAAACGCCCGCTGCTGGTCCATGGGCCGATGGAGCGTGAATCCGCGGCTGCCAGCGGTTGCGCCACTATCGATTTCAGTGCGCTGGGCCGTGAGGAAATCGCCCGTGGTCAGAACGACCCGCTGGCTGTCACTCTTGAGATGTTTGTGCGGCTGACCGAGCGCGAGGCCCTTAGTGGCCGCATGGCGATGCACGGGCTGGCTGACCCCGGCGAATCCCACCATCTGCTGCGGGCAATACAGCAGCGCCTGCCACAGATCAAAGTGGTGCGGGACGTGCCACCTGTTATGGAAACTGCACGCGCCACCAAGGACAGAGCCGAACTGGAAGCCATGCGCTCGGTGGCGTCCGATACACTTGCCTGCATTCAGACTGTATTCGATACGATTCGCGCCTGCCACGAGCAGGACGGCGAGGTTGTGGACGAAAGCGGCGAGCCGCTGACAGTTGGCCGGGTAAAGTCCCTGCTGCGCTCGTCGATGGCCGGCCGCAACCTGCTGGAAACCCACGAGACAATCCTGGGACAGGGCTACGAGGCCGGAATCCCGCACGCCTCCAGCGCAGATAGCCAGCCGCTGAAAACCGGCGTGGCCACAGTGTTCGACGTGTTCCCCTGCCGGGGGGGCGGAGGCTACTTTTTCGACATCACCCGCAGTTTCACTATCGGAAGCCCCGACGCGGAGTTCGAGAAACTGTACCACCAGGTTGATGAAGTTCAGCAACTTGCCCTGGAGCATGCAGCCGACGGAGTTCATGGCAGCGAACTTCAGACCCTCACCTGCGAAGCGTTCGAGCGGCAGGGGCACCCTTCGGTACTGAGCAACAGCGTAACGAGATCGGGCTACGTTCATTCGCTGGGCCACGGGATAGGACTTGAGGTGCACGAGGCCCCGTCCCTCAGGCTGCAGGACAATCCCGACGAACGTAGCCGCTTGAGACGGGGCTCGGTGTTCACTTTGGAGCCGGGGCTGTATTATCCCGAGCGTGGCCTGGGTGTGCGGATAGAGGACGTGGTGTATATAACTGAAGATGGCTCGGCGGAAGTGCTTGCACCGTTTGTCAAGTTCAGCGTACTGGAACTGGAAGGTTAGGCGGGCAAACCAGTGTAAAATGGATAGAACTCGATGGGCAGAGGATTGAGGGTAACGTGCTGCCGGTCCATGGCGACGGGAAGACACACACGGTGAAGGTTGTAATGTAGTTATCCAGCAGCGATAATAGAGGTGGCTTTTTGTGCCACCACGAGTGTAAGATATAGTATGTCTGAATCAGCCTTGCAGATGGTACTTCAACCTGAGCAGGAGATTTTAAGATGAAGGAAGAAGTCAGGCTTAACCGCAGAGATTTTATCGGCAAGACCACATTCTGGGCCGCGGCGGCCTCGCTTGCAGCTGGCGCTACCCAGGCCGGACACAGCCAGATCAACAACAGCGCAATCGCGCCGCCATCGAGAGTGGGTGTGGGTTTCCTGGGAGTCGGTATCCGCGGCACTCTTCTGCTGGAAGCCAGCATGGAAGTGGCCGGAGTGGACCCGGTGGTGGCCTGCGACCTCTACACGGGCCATCTGGACCGGGCCAGAGAAATAGCGGGCAGCAAGCTGGAAGTTACCAAGGACTATCAACAGGTGCTGAACCGCAAGGATATCGATGCGGTGATAATCGCCGCTCCCGATCATTGGCACAAACAGATGGTCAAGGACGCGCTGGACGCCGGTAAGCACGTGTATTGCGAAAAACCGGTGACTCATAACTGGGAGGAAGGCGAGGACTTTATCAAATGGTCCAAAGCCAGCGGCCTGGTGACCCAGGTGGGCAGCCAGTACATGAGCATGCCCTGCGCGCAAAAAGCGATGGAAATTATCAAGAGCGGCAAGCTGGGCCAGATCACGATGGTTGACGGGAAGATTCATCGCAACAGTTCCACCGGCGCGTGGTACTACCCGATCCCGCCCGATGCCAGCCCGAAGACAGTGGACTGGAAACGCTTTATCGGCAACAGCAAGCCGTACGATTTTGACCTCAGGCGTTTCTTCCAGTGGAGGCTGTTCTGGGACTATTCCGGCGGCCTTCCCACCGACCTGTTTGTACACCTTGTCACCGCCACTCATCAGCTGATGGGCGTGACTGTTCCGGACCAGGTTGTATCTTTCGGCGACATCTTCCGCTGGACCGAGTACCGTGACGTGCCCGACCAGATGACCTCCCTGGTCAGTTATCCGGAAGGTTTCACGCTCAAACTAACCTGTACATCCAATAACGGGCATCCCGGCCCGGCGCTGACATTCCACGGCACCGAGGGCACGTTGGAGTATAACGGCGGTTCGATGACTTACTACTACGAACCCCGCCGCGAGGATTTCCGCTACCCGACCCATAGCTGGCCTTCAGCCACTGTGGATAAATTCCAGAAGATCATGGACCTCAACGACGACCTTCAGCCGCTCAAAAATCCGCCGCCAGCCACCGAGGAGCCGACAGTATTCGGCCCCGGCGACGGTACGGAGGGCAGCACCACGGCGCACATGCGCAATTTCTATGATGCCGTCCGTGGCGAGGACACCGCTGTCGAACCGATGGAGATCGGAGTGAACGCGGTCAATGTGGGGCACATGGCCAATGTCAGTTTCCGCAACAACAAGATTGTCCGCTGGAACCCGCGGACCCGCAAAGTGGAAATGTAATTTTCCCCTTGCGGAAACAAGCCAAAAAGCCGGGAGCGTTTAGCTCCCGGCTTTTCGTTTATGCCCAACAAATTTTTCACAAGCTCTATGCTGAAAGAAAAGCGGCGGCGGGGCTCGCGGGGCGGGCGGCACCGGCGCTGTTAGCGCCGCCGTCCCCGTTCCGGGGACGGGCGCATGTTCCATGCGCGTGCCGCCCGCCCTGTCTTGCGCCTGCAATATTCATGAACCCCCACCCTTGCGCATCCGGACAATGGCCTCAAGCTGCCCGATATACTTCTCGAATGCCTCGCGGCCTTTCTTTGTCATGGAGCAGCTTGTCAGCGGCTTTTTGTTCTCGAACGTTTTGCTGATCTTTATATAACCGCTTTTTTCCAGCTTTGTCAGGTGGGTGCTCAGGTTGCCATCGGAGGTCCCGGTGGCCTCTTTGAGGAAACCGAACTTGGCGCTCTCCACAGCTATCAGCACGGACATGATAGCCAGACGGATCGGGGCATGGACAACAGGGTCCAGGTTTAGAATCTGTGCCTTTTTCATATTAAGCGTCCCGGTTACCGTATTTATTCTTCAAAATGAAACCCGGCAGCACCCAACCGATAAGGAAAAGTGGGCTTATTACCGCCAGCACCACATCCTCCGGGATAATTGCCATGATGATAGCGGCGGCAAACCACAAAAATCCAAACCTTGCGACTGATTCAATATCATTTATGATACCTGTTTGATAAACCATGATTCCTACCAACAACGATATAAAAATTGGAACTGTGCTCCAGGGAATTGCGCCTAACATGGGAAACAAAGTGGCAACCATTATACAAACCAAACCACATACTCCCAAACACTTCTCTTGGATAGCTCTGGCGTATGTTTTCACCTTCTCCTTCTTTTTTTCCCTCGCGGAAATGATAAATCCGATAATTAAACAAATAATTATGAATCCAATTATCCCAGGCAAAAACAATTTGCTGTTGAAACGCTCCAACAACCCCATCGCCCATGGGAATATGGCGCACAACAGGCCCATCACGATAAAGCCATTACCCGATTCCGCGGTCTCCCGTCGTGTCTTTTCAATCATCTGTCTGACGATTGCGATCTCCTGCTGAACGTCATTCTGGTCCATCGATCCTTCCTTGTAAAAGTTGAACTGCAAACAATAACAAAGTACTTTGTACTACAAAGCAGTGTACGGCATTATTCCATCATTGTCAAGAGCATAACAATAAAAAAGGAGCCGGGAGATTTTTCCCGGCTCTTTTTCCGTACAACATATCCTGTGATAGCTGCTAATTCAGCACAGCCCCGTTCTCCCGCAGCAGAAGTTTACGGCCACCGGGAAGGGATATCTCAGTGCCCGCGCTGGTATGCTTCGCCGTGGAGCGTTTCCAGCTTTCACCTGCGGAGATGTCAATCACCTGCAAAAAAGTCTGCTCCTTCTGGCCTGCCTTGCCAACAATCTCCACCCGGCCCACGCCGGGGTCATTGTAGGTCGTATCAATTTCCAGTTCGAACTTTTGCGCTCCCGCCACCCAGCCATCCACCCACTCCAGCGTGGCGCCTTCCGGCTGAAGAACTTGCAGGGTGGCCTGTCCGCCGCCACGCTCCACAGTAAAACGTCCGTTATCCATCTCCGGCTTGGCCATGCAATGCCAGAGCACCTTGGGCACGTAGCGTTCATCCGAGAGCACAACCCGGTCGCGAACCACCAGCCAGCGGTTGTCCACCAGGGCCAGCTCGCGCGTTACCCGCTCCACCCTGTCGCCGGGATAGGCAGCGCTCAGGTCGGCCAGAAGATAGCTCAATTTATCGCCGGGCTGGTGGACCAGTATCTGGCCGCTCTCCGCGCCGATCTCCGCCAGGTACTCTTTCATCGAACCCAGGTTCTGGTTTATGTACACCCTCTGCCCGCCGATATCATCCGGGTTGGACGGGTCCTGGACCAGCAGGGTATTGTGGGCCACGCTCTGACGGTAAAAATCCGCGCGGAAATCGCTGTCGTACCCGCCTGCGTAGGCCCCGGCCTCGGCCAGCAACGGAGCCTTGAGGAAAATATCGATAGTTCCCTGGTCATAGTGGCCGTGGTTGCCAAAATAGTCTCCGCAACTGAAGAACAACCAGAGATCATCGGGTTGCCAACCCGAACGCCAGATTGCAATCCCGGTGCCGTACTGGCCGAACAAGGTCTTTGTGGGCAGCGATTCCACACCTTCGGATGGGCGCTCCGGATCAAAAAAGAGGTAGGCGATATAGTCGTTACCGATCTCGAACACGCTGGTTTTCTGCTCGTCCAGCAGACTGTTTAGATAGCCCTGATAGATTGGATTTTTGTAGTACCAGTTTCGCTCGCTGATTACCCGGAAGCTGAACCGCTCGGAGGTACGACGGTAGCAGTCGCCGAACTTGGCCATCAGGCCGTCCGGCTGACGGCCATGGATGATGAACTCGGCCTCCCGCGCGGCCCAGTTGTCCTGTTCGTTGCGTACCTCGTCCCAAAGGTTCTCGCCCGTAGCCGTATAGACCATGCTCAGGTAATGGCCGGTGAGCCACATGATATAATGGCGGCCATAGCCGAAACCATTGTGAACAGAGCCGCCCAGCAGCCTGCGCGCGGGCAGAAGATTGTCCCTGTAGTAACTGTTGGCGAACCGGACCAGCTTGCGGGAGTCCTCGTAGTGACCGCTCAAAGCATAGCCCGCCGCCGCCAGGCCTGTGGCCCAGGCGTACATCCTGGTGTGGAAAATGTGGCCACCACCCTGAAGACGTTCATAAAGCTTCTCCCCGTCCTCGGCTATCTGCTGAATCGCCAGCGCTTTTTCCCACGGGTCGAAATTCGGGTGATCGTAGAGCCAGTCGAACACGAACGCCTCCCACATCACCCTGATCCCGTCCCAGGTGGTGCCGCTCCATAGGTTTGGCTCCAGCAGTTTGGCGATAGCGCTGTCGGCGGCAGCGGGGTCATCGTAGGCCAGCGCCCGCATCGCATAGTTGGCCATCGAGCGGTGCAGCCGGGAGTGGAACTGCTCGAAACGTGGGTCGTCGGCTCTGGCCCTCAGCATCTCAAGTGTGACAATATCCGGATCACCACCGTTATCGGCCCGGATCATCAGACGGGGATGGTCCGGCAGAATTTTCGGCCCCCGCTGGGCAAACAGGCTGGGCGCCGCCACGCAGACCAGCAGAACCAGACAGCTCATTGTAAATTTTTTCATCGTTGGCTTCTCCAAAAAAATATTGATTTAGCGCTAACAACCGACCAGTATTCTCTATCGCGATTATTACAGTTCAAAATTAACCGTGATGCCGTTTATATTCCACCCCCTCACGGAAAAATATCACTTTTAGTAAAAAAGCTTGAGGCTTCGATGACTCACAGAGAACGCTTTTTCCAGGTATGCGACGGTACTGCTGGCAAATATGTCCCTTTTTTCCCTGACCTGACGGACTGGTACATGGCTCATCGCATCCAGCCCGGCCAGCCCTACCCGTTCGAGCCGGGCCAGTATATCCCTGCCGATGCCGAAATCAACAAGCTGCCGGGTAATATGCCCGAGCATTTGCGCAATCTGAGCCTGCCGGATATTCATCGACAGTACGGCTGGGGCCTGCCGGTGCATATCTACGACTGGTTCCGCCACGAATACAGCGGCCCGGTGCGCTACGAGGAGAAGATCGAGGACAAGACCAGGATCAGGCGCTTCGTAACTCCCAAAGGAGAGCTGGAGCGGGAGGACCACCTCTCGGAGGATGGTTCCTGGGGACCGGTCAGCTACTACGTAAAAAGTTTAACAGACCTCGATATCATGCGGATCGTGATCGAACACACCACTTTCGTCCCCCAGTTCGATAAAGTCGACTCGGTACTTACCGCGCTCGATGGCCATGGTGTTGGCGACCTGCCCGTGATGCGTTCGCCGTTCGGCAAGCTTGTCCACGAGTACATGGGCTTTCAGAATGTCGTGTTCGCCCTGTTTGACCATCAGCAGGAAATTATCGATTTCCTGGCCTTTCAGGAGCAGAAAGACCTGGAGCAGGTGCGCCTGGCGGCCCAAAGCCCAGGCCGGGTGGTGATTATCTCCGATCACGCCGATGAGAACCTGATCGCGCCACCCTATTTCAAGGATTATTGCATTCCATACTATCACAAGGCCCAGAAAATCCTGCACAACGCCGGCAAGCTGGTCAGCACCCATTGGGATGGTAACCACAAGGGGTTGTTCCCCATGCTTGCCGACAGTGGATTCGACATCCTGGACGGCTGTACACCCGCACCGATGAACAATTACGAGGTGGAAGAGCTGTCCGAGGCATTGCCCGCCGGGATGGTCGCCTGGCTGGGGGTACCATCGAGCCTGTTTTGCCAGGGGCTGCCCACGGAGGAAATCCTGACATTCGGCCAGCGCATAATTGACACGATGGCCGGGCGAGTGATTCTGAACGTGGGGGACATCCTGCCGCCCAACGGAGATATTGAACAAGTGGTGGCACTGGGAGAATTGACAGCGGAGCACAATCGTAATATTGAATAGTACAACTCTTTCAGGCAATAAGGTTTCGCTCCCGCATCCAGGAGCGATGCCGACCATAACGGGAGGCTGTTCCATGAAATCGAAATTTCTTATTCTGCTTGCTTGTTTTCTTTTGTTTAGCAGCCAAATTATCGCCGAGCAGATTAACCCTCACAGGGCGCTGCTGGTGATCGGCGACCAGTGGGAGGACCCGGCGTCGTTCCTGATCGATCTGGAAATCAGCAATGCACCGGAATACGACCATACGCTTCGCCCCAAGGGTGTGGACTTTATGCAGTTGGTGGTGATGCTCAAATCGTGGAGTATTCCATTCGACATCGTCCGGCTGGATCAGCAGTCACTGGATATCAACATGTTTCTGGGCCCGGACAACAAGCCCCTGCACGGCTGCGTAGTCTGGGCCGCTGATCCAAAGGCCGATTTGCTGAGGCAGGACTACGGCGTACTGACCGAAGTCGTGGAGCAACATGGTGTAAACATCCTTGCCCTTTCCAACATGATCGACCAACCTGAAATCGAAAAAATACTGGGAGTTACCTACAAGGGTTATTTCCACTCCAGCGAACAGGCCACCGTGGGCTCAGACCATTTCCTGACCCGTGGCCTGCCCCCTGTGTTGCTGAGCATGGAAGATGTGGGCTACATGTACCGTCCGCAGGTTGAAGCCGGTAACGAGGTTTCAGTGTTGGCCAATCATGGCGAGTACCCCTTCCTTACATTGCGGAAAACAAAGTCGGGATCACGGGCAATCTGGATCGGCGGAGACATCCGGATGATGTTCGACCAGCAGACAGCTCGCACCCTGCTTAGAAAAGCAATTACATTTGCCACCGGTTACAGCCTGTACAAAACCTGGGAAAACCGGAAGATAATAGTGATGGATGATCCGGGCGGTGCACAGAACGCATATCTTGAGCATTGGCAGTATGCTACACTGACACGCGAGCAGTACCGCAAACGGCTGATCGAGCCTCTGAAAGCACACAACGCCAAAATGGTGATCAATGTTGTGCCGGGATATGTTAACGAGGACACGCGTAGGATAGAACTCTCGTTCCAGCGAATATTTACGGACAAGTTCGGCAGGTTGCAGGACTATCGTTCATCCAAACTGGGCCTTGAGGACGGTGTGGCCGAGGGAGTGTTCGAACTCCATTCCCACGGCTGGACGCATATGCAACCTGATCTGGATAGCGCACCCGGGCCGTGGTGGGACACTCCGCTGGACGGTGAAAAGGCGATGGTGGGCTGGTACCGTGAGTTCGGTGACACCCGCCGCGGTTTCGTGGATATTCCCGCCGCCTCGCAAACTTTCAGGATGCGCACCGGCAAACAGTGGCTGAACAACCTGTTCGGGATCGATCCGCTCTCGTTTGTTTCCGGCGGCGGCGGTGTCTCACGTAACGAGTACCACAACCATACATGGATCCTGGCCGCCCGGCAGGGATTCGGCTGGTTTTGCTGGTTCGGCGGCTACCTTGGCCCGGACATGGCCGTGCGCAACTGGCAGTTCGAGGGCACTTCAGAAAGCCCGCAGACAATCCCGGCCATGCCAGATGCCCACGACAAAGGAATCGCCGAACATCCGGAACAGTTCATGGAAACTTTCGAGCTTGGCGGGCGCGATGCAATATATATCGGGTTCAACGAGTTTGTGGGCTATATGCACGCGGGCCGTCAGCAGCAGTCCTCTCCCGGCGCACGGGTGACATTTAATTTCGATCCGCACTACTGTCAGTTTTTCCGTGACAACGACTCCGAATGGACTTTCGAGTTGGCCGACTGGGCACGCAGGGAACTGGAAGGCAAGTCAATCTTCGTGGACGGCAAAGCCGCCGGAGGTATTGTCAATTCTGGAAGTCAGACGGTAAAAATCCCGGCGGGACTGGGAGAGCATACGTTCGAGATAAAATAACAGAGCGGGAATATAAGTCCTAGCCCGGATTATTCATAAAATATCTACTGCGGCATTGAATTCCTTGCTGCGACGCTATTTTCACAATTTTTCTTCTCAATGTACTTCCAGCACGCCTGCGAGGAAAAATCGTTCCAAATACGCGTCTCGCTAAGGACTTCTTAGCCTCGTGACGACATTTTATGAATAATCCGGGCTCAACAGCAGGGGGGCGGGTCATCGAGACCCGCCCCCCTGCTTTATGTATCACATTGCTTAATAAATTGCCTGGCCTGTAATGATAACACTTTAAAACACCAACCAACGCAGGCGCGCCCGGCACGTTCATTGCCATAGCCGCCACCACTGGATTAATATTGATCCGCGGCGGAAAGCAATGAACGTGCCGGGCGCGCCTTTGCCCTTGCCTTCAAGTCTTTACTTCAGCGAGTCTTCCTCTACTTCTATCTTGCCCAGGGAGTACCAGCCATCGTCGGTGATCCCTTCTATAGCCAGCTTTACCGCCGGCTTAAGCGTACGGGGATTCAGCACGGCAATCTGAAGGTCGTAGCTGCCTTCGGGCATGTCGTGCGGAAGAGAGACAGCATCGTCCCAGATAATATCGCCGGGGAGCCACTCGCGCATGTCCTCGCCGAGGCGGAAAACTTCCGTCCGATTCTTGCCCACCAGCCGTAGCGCCAGGGTGAACTCACGATAAATAGGAGCTACGCCTTTGTTCTCCCACCAGGTGCGGAAACCCAGCTTGCCGTGGGGACGGACCTTGTCCGGGTAGGAGATACGGCGAAGGACATAGCGGTATCCCATCTTGTTCAGCCAGCGGTTAACCTCCGGCCACCATTCGGGCGGCACAGGAGAGCTTTTGGCGTTGAAAGAGCTGATATTCCATTTCAGTGCCTGGTCGAATATGTAGCGAACCTCCTTGAGTCCATAGCCCCGCTTGTCTCGCCACGAGAGGAGAGTGCCACAAATTTCCAAGCTGATCGGCGCTTTCTTCCAGGCGTCTTTCATACCGAACTCGATTATTCCACGGGGATAATAATCATACATGTGGGTCCAGCCGCCCTGTTCCTTGGCCCAGAAATTCAGATCACCGATACAGTCCACCCGCCAGCCCACATTGGCGCGGGAGAGGCCGTACTTGTTGGTTTTCTCATCTGTAAGCAGCATGGAAAGATAGGTGTCGGGGAACGCGTCAATGTAAGCTCCCACCAATGCCTCTCGAGTCTCCTGGGTCATGTCCCGGCTGCCGCCGCCCTCGCCCCAGAAGCCGACAATCGAGAGATCCACCAACTCCAGGTCCGGGTGGCCGTTGTAGCGGCTGCCCAGGTCGCGGACCATGTCTGTGTAGTATTTAACATAGCGGGGGTCGTTGGCCCGTACACGCCAGCGAACCGATTCCTTGAGCGAATCAGGCTTCTCCGGGCCGACAAGCTCGCGATACCACGAAGGCACATCACGCTCTTTGCCGGTGCCGTAGGGAGCGATTCTCAGGATAAGGGTCTGGCCACGCTCGGCTGCTGTTTTGAGCGCCTTGTCGACCAGCTCCCAGTTGTACTCGTCATCGGCATCTGGTTCGAGAAACTTCCAGTAGACCCGGTGATAAGCCAGGGTGGTGGCGGGATGATCAGGGTTGGTCAGGTCACCATCGAACTCCTGATAATCGATCGGGAAACCCTCTGTCCAGCCGCTTCCGGCATTGAGCGTGTCGCCGTTGAAGCGTTGGAAAGTCATGAAACCGATCCCGGGGTTGTTGAGCACATCATCGATTTCCACCGGCCGGACAACCGTGGTGTCCGGGTACCTGTCCTGGGCAAAAAGCGATGGGACAATCAAAAGACAGAGTGCAAGCAGCAGCAGTTTTTTCATCGGGGGGGGCCTCCGTTGAGTTGGCAGTTAACCGGCTACGGAAAAATCAGTCCTAGTTCTCGTAAATCACCCGCCCATCGAAAATAGTATAGAGCAAACGGGTGGGCATAATCTCGTACTCGTCCGCCTCCAGCAGATTACGGCCAAAAACCACCATATCAGCCAGCATACCGGGCAGCAGCTGTCCCTTTTCGTGTTCCATAAAATCAGCGTAAGCAGGCACGGCGGTGTAAAGCTCTATCGCTTCGGCCATTGTCAGTTTTTCCTCTGGAATCCAGCCCGGATCATCCTCACCGGCGCGGTCCTTGCGGCTGACCGCGGCATAGAGTCCCTCCAGCGGATCGAGCGGCTCAACCGGAGCATCGCTGCCGAACACCACCACCGCGCCGGCATCGAGCAAGCTGCGCCAGGCGTAGGCGAAACGGCAACGGGCCTTGCCCAGACGGCTCTCGGCATAGCTCCTGTCAGTTATACAATGAGTGGGCTGCATACTGGCGATAACTCCCATCGCCCCGAAGCGGGGGATGTCGATATTGGTCAGAATCTGGCTGTGCTCTATCCGGTGACGGCTGTCGCGGCGGCCGTTCTCGACAATCGCCCGCTGGTAGGTATCGAGCACAATCCGGTTGGCCCGTGTGCCGATAGCGTGGATCCCGATCTGAAAACCGCGCTTGTCGGCCACCAGCACCTTTTCCGTTATCTCCTCCACGGACTGAACCAGCAGGCCGGAGGTGGAAGGGTTATCGCTGAACGGCCTGAACAGCGCGGCGGTGGCCGAACCCAGGGTCCCGTCCATGAAAGCCTTGAGATAACCGAACTTGAGCATGGGATACTGCTCCCAAGCCGCCTGCAAAGCTTCGTATTTGATCAATTGCTTAATATTGGCGGTAAGCGGGGGTGAGAAATTGATCCGGGCGGTGAGTCTGTCCTCGCGGGCCAGTTTCTCCATCAAACCTGTGTAACCACCGATATCTGTAACACTTGTAACTCCAACACTTGCAGCCTGCTCAAGCGCCAGCAGCACCCTGCGCTCCTGGACAACGGGATCGGAACGGTCCTCGTACTTGCCCGTTCCGGCCAGCCCCATTGCGTTTTCCTTGAGTATCCCCGTGAGTTTGCCCTGCGCGTCCAGAACAACCGTGCCGCCATCGGGTACCGGCGTATCGGCTGTTATGCCGGCCTCGCTAAGGAAATAGCTGTTTACCAGCACACTGTGGCCGTCCACCCGCCTAAGCAGCACCGGGTTATCCGGCGAGATGGAGTCGATCAGCGCTTTGGTGGGCCACACGCTGCCATCGCCGATCAAAGTCTGGTCCCAGCCCGTGCCCTTCACCAGTTCACCGGCTTCGGTCTGCTTAACCCTGGCTGCCACCCTGCGGACAATCTCGTCCCAGCTTCTCACTCCGGCCAGCCGCACTGATTCCAGCGCCTCCCCCATTCCCAGAAGGTGGGCGTGGGCGTCGTTGAAACCCGGCGTTACAAAAGCCCCGTCGAGCTCGATCACTTTCGTTGTACCGCTCTTTACATAGCGCGAGACCTCTTTGCCCGTGCCAACCGCCACGATCCGGTTTCCGCGCACGGCAACAGCCTCGGCCAGCGAGTGAGCGCTATCGGCGATAAAAACCGTGCCGCCTGTCAGGACCAGATCAGCAGGCTCGGGAGCGCTGGAGCAGGAAGCCAGCATGGCAATAACAATCAGTGGAAGAAAAAGACGGTGCCCGTGCATTGATAATCCTCTATTTATTTGGTTTATCCACTGTAATTTTTCCCATCGTATACCAACCGTCTTCTGAGCGTCCCTCGATAGCCAGTTTGATTCCCGGCTCGCGGGTATTTGCATCCAACAGGCTCAACTGTATCTCGTACTCTCCAGGTGGCATATCCGCTGGCAGAAACAGCGCACCATCAAAAATTATATCTCCGGGCAACCATGTGGTTATATCAGCCTCTGTGGTAAAAACTTCGCTCCGGCCCTGCCCCTTAAGGCGTATCGCCAGCGGATATTTCCGATAGATCGGCGCAACTCCCTTGTTCTCCCACCAGGTGGTAAATTCCAGCTTGCCCTGGGGGGAAACCCGGTCCGGGAAAGTAAACTTGCGCAGTACGAACCGGTAACCCATCGACTTGAGCCAACGTTCCAGTTGCGGCTTCCACTGCTTTGGCCATTTGCTTGATTTGCCGTTGATCGAGGACACATGCCACTTGAGCGACTGGTCGATTATGTAATCGACATCGGCAGCGTCATAACCCTCGCGCTCACTCCAGGTGGAGAACCTGCCGCAGATTTCCAGCGCCACGGGGGCATTTCTCCACGAATCGTGCACACCGTAGCCGTAGATTGCCTGAGGGTAGTAATCAAACATATGCTTCCAGCCCCCCTGGTCCTCGGCCCAGAAACCGAGGTCTCCCAGGCAGTCCGCCCTCCAGCCCACGTTACGCTGTGAGACTCCGTAGCTGTTTGTGCTCTTATCGGTGAGCAGCATCACCAACTGAGTTTCCTTAAATGCCTCAAGATACGCGTCCACCAGCTTGCGGCGGGTGGGCTCGGTGAGCAACGCACTGCCGGCGCCCTCGCCCCAGAATCCCACTATCCCGATATCGACAAATTCCAGATCCGGGTGCCCGTCGTAACGCTGCCCCACCGCAGCCACCATCTCGGTGAGCGCCCTGATATAACGCGGGTCCTCGTGGTCCACACGCCAGTAATGATGCGGCAACTCGCCACTGGGCCCTATCTCCTGACGCAACCATTTGGGAATATCCGCATCCTTCCGCTGGCCGTAAGGCACCACCCGCAACATCAGCCGCTGGCCGCGTTTTTTTGCCAGTGCAAGCGCCCGGTCAATGATATACCAATTAAATTCGCCCCGCTGTTCCTCGAAAAAACACCAGTCGAAGCGGATATAGGCCAGTGTGCATTCTGGATACTCGTCCAGGCTAAGCTCCGGCTCGGTGATCGGGTAGGTGCCGTCGGGTCCTTGTTGACGGCTGACATGCTGGCTGACATTAAACCCCATACCGGGGTTGACCAGTACGCTGTCAATCTCAGCCGGACGAACAATCACGGTACTCTGGGCGGCCAACGGAACAGCGCCCAACAAAAGAATCATCGTCAATAACAGGGATAATTTGCGCAAGGTCAATCCTCCAGTTTCTGGCTCCAGGGGTCGCGGGTCCATTTAAACTGCTTCATTTCCTCGATTATATTCTCGCTCAGCAATTCCATCTCGCCCACTTTCACGTTGGCTTCCAATTGCTGCTGGTTTTTCATGCCCACTATCACCGTGGAGGCATCCTTGCGGCTGAGCGCAAAAAGCAGCGCCAGCTCCACCATGCTCAAATCGGGCAGGCGGTCCTCCTTCCATTGCCTTATCTTCTCCACCCGCCTGACCGTGACTCCGATATTGTTGCCCCCAAAATACAAGCGACGGAAATCGCCTTTGGGAAAACGGGTGTCCTCCTTGAACTTGCCGGTCAACGCGCCCTCGTCCAGCGGGACACGGATTATGGTGCCCACATCGTTTGCTCCGCAGGGTTCCAGCACGCTTTCACCGGTGCGCTGCTCGAAAATGTTATAAATCACCTGCACACCGTCCAGCTTACCCTGCTCCACAAGCGGAGCCACATCCTGCGGGTTCTGCTCGCTGGCCGAGATACCGTAGGCCAGCAGCTTCCCCTCCTCTCGCAGCCGCTCCAGGGTTTCGTGCCACTGGTCGTACTTGTTGAATCCCACTGTCCAGGTGTGAAGTTGTATCAGGTCCAGCGCCTCCACGCCCAGGTTCCTGAGGCTGAACTCTACCCGCTCACGAAGGTACTCGGGTGTGTAGAACTGCTCTATATCGTCGAAATCCCTGTCCACCCACCAGAGCTTGCCCAGAGGTGGAATCTTGGTGGCTACATATATGCGGTCGCTGCTCTGCCGCTCAGAGAGCATTTTACCGATCAGCCGCTCACTGTGCCCGTCGCCATAGGCCTGGGCCGTATCGATAAAGTTGATTCCCTTGTCCAGCGCCTGGTGCATGGTGCGCACCGAGACCTCATCGTCCGTTTTCCCCCACGCGTCCCCGCCGATAGCCCATGCCCCGAACCCCACTTCACTAATTTTCCAACCCATCCGCCCGAATGTGCGATAGCGCATCTGATTCCCCTCCCACCTGGTTTGAGCATTTATTTCCAAAGTGTTCCGCCGATCAATCAAGATCGTCCATCAAAGAGCCGCTGTCAAGTAATCAGGCTTTTCCAGCCGTTGAAGAAATGCACTGTCAGGCTGGCCAAAATACTGGCATGAGCGCTTTGGAACCAGTATGTTGCGAAGAACATAAAATAGATTACCCAAACTAATAACGGGGTCAGATGATGATCAGAAATCTACTTGCAGTGCTTACGGCGGTTATGGTCCTCGGCACCGGCGCATCAGCGGCAGAGCATAAATATGATTTCCAGCCGGTTGTATCCATTGATCTGGGAATCAACCCGAGGCAGATCAAGGCTGTACCGGTCAGTATGGGGAGCAACCGGGAGGCAATCCTGCTTGTTTACTGCGAAGACGCTCCTGTGGACCCGTACCGTAAAATGTTTTTCTTCCCGAAAAACACCCAGAAAATGCTGCTGTTTGACAGCGATGGCAAAATCCTCTGGCGCAAGGAAATGAACCGGGGCGTAATCCCCGGCACATGGTTCTGCCCGGTTATGCCGTTTGATCTGGACGGTGACGGTACTGACGAAATCTGGTTTGTCGATAACTCAGACCCCGATCATCCGCTCAGTATTGACGATTACAAGCTGGCCCGGCTGGATGCAGCCACGGGCGAACCCACCGGCAGCTGGGACTGGCCCGTGCCGGACATGTTCCAGCCGCCCAGCCACCTGTTCCGCAATTTTATCATCGGCGGCCACGTAAACGGCGAGCCAGTGCTGGTTACAGCCCAGGGTACTTACGGCCCGATGAACCTGCAGGGCTGGAACAGCGATATGAGCCGTCGCTGGGAATACAAGATTGCCCGGGATGACCCCGGGGCGCGGGGCAGCCACATGTGCCCGGTGGTCGATATTGACGGTGACGGGGCGGACGAATTTTTCTGGGGTGAGAGGCTGATCGAATTCGACACCGGCAAACAGGTATTCTGTGCCGATGAGCACCAGTGGAACGACCACTCGGATGTGGTCCAGCCCGTGCTGGACAGGGAAACCGGTAATTGGCTGCTTTATACCTGCCGCGAAAAGCTCCAGCAATCACCTCCAAGGGTAGTCACTTTCGATTCAAAAGGTAAAAGAATCTGGAGCGATATTGAACAGGGCCACATGGACATGGGTTGGGTGGCGCGCATTGGTGAGGCGGGCCGCAAGGTGGCGATGGCGATCCGGATCGGGCACAAAACAGCAGGGCCGAAAGGGTTCTCCCGTAGCGGAGTGGAGGAGTTTGCCTGGGACGTTCTGACAGGAAAGAAAATAGAATTACCCTATTCGGTATACCAGTCAGTGCCGGTGGATATTGACGGTGATGCTATCCATGAACTGGCCCGCTCCGGCAAAGGCGGCTGTGAGATTATTGACCGCAGCGGAGCGGTAATAGCTCGCCTGGACGGCGGAGCGGTGATAGCCGGCAAACTGTTCGGAATGCCGGGTGAGCAGATTGTTTGCAAGGGGCCGGGTGGAAAAGTGCAAGTATGGGCCGACCTCAACGCAAAAGACAACGCAGAGGCAAAATTCCGTTATAATCACTCCTTTTACCGGGCGAACAGAAAGCTTACAGCCACCGGCAGTAACAAAAACAATCTCGGCGGGCTATGAGCAAAAGGATAGTACAGAACATCACGGTTGAGTCGGTAAAATTATTGCCGATCTTGACTTAAGAGAAATTCTGCTGTAGATTGCCACTCGATTTAACGGGAGATGGAGTTCTCCCGCTCCCAACCGCCCGGCACTGTAGGCTTGGGGCGTATCGATTAAATTGATTCCCTTGTCCAGCGCCTGGTGCATGGTGCGCACCGAGACCTCATCGTCCGTTTTCCCCCACGCGCTCCCGCCGATAGCCCATGCCCCGAACCCGACCTCACTTATTTTCCAACCCAACCTGCCGAATGTACGATAACGCATCTGATACCCCACCCACCTGGTTTGAGCATTTATTTCAAAGCGTTCCGCCGATCAACTGAAATCGTCCATCAAAGAGCCGCTGACAAGGTGGACAGGACTGCTCCGGTTGAGAGCCAGGAATCCATATGTGGCATAAAAACTGAAATATATTTGCAGTTAGTATCAGATAATTTATATTGAATCAGCGGTTGGAAACCAAAGGAGCAGAGAATGGGGAAAAATCAGCATGTGGTGCCACACAAATACGGTTGGGCAGTGAAGGGTGAGGGCAACAGTAAGCCATCACATGTTCGCCCAACTCAAGCTGATGCAATCGTTAGCGCACGAGGGATAGCGCGAAATCAGCACTCAGAGGTAGTCATCCATAGGGCGGATGGCAGAATACGGGACAAGGATAGCTATGCTAAAGATCCTTGCCCCCCGAAGGATAAGAAGCATTCAGGAAGGATAAATAAAAGCAATCAAATTACATTGCCTGGGGAAATTGTAAACAAACTAGGCCTTAAAATCGGAGATCAGGTAGTGTACAAAATAATTAAAGGGCACCTTCTGATTAAACCGCTGAATGAAGAAGATAGTAAAGCAGAAGAGTACTTTTATTCGGAAGAATGGCAAGATGGGGAACGCTCTGCGGATCAAGATATTAGCAAAGGGAAACTCACCGGGCCATTTGATGACATTAAAGACCTCCTTCACTCTTTACAGAGTTAGTCAATGCAAGTTGTCTATACAAGGACCTTTAAGAAAGACTATAAAAAACTTCCAGAAAACGTTAAAACTCAAGTCAATAAGCAATTGGGATTTTTGCTGCAAGATAGATTTCATCCGTCTTTACATCTTAAAAAGATGAGCGATCCTAGAGAAATATGGGAATTGAGAGTCAATCAGGGCTATCGTTTAACCTTCAAGATAAATGATAATACAGTAATTCTGAGAAAAGTTGGAACCCATAAAATCCTGCACAATCCTTAAATCCAGCAATTCACCTTCCAATTGCTCTTATTGACAAATAACTACTTTATCTTTAAACTGTTACGTTTAACGGGAGATGGAGTTCTCCCGCTCCCAACCGCCCGGCACCCAATTGGGCTGATGACTCCTGAGGCAGACAGCTTGCAGCATTGGCAGCCGGCGCTCGGGAGTAGTACTAAGTTGCTACTATTGACGACGTCGCGCATACCCCGCGGCGTTTTTTTGTGTTAGCGGATTATCGATGAATTGTGAAGAAACCAGAACGGAAAGGCGAAAGCATAATGATGCAGAAAGTTCTGCTGATAGGTTTGGCGGGCGCCCTGGGCACGCTGGCGCGTTATGGGATGGCCGGAGCGGTGCAGCGCATGGTTGGGACATCGTTCCCCTGGGGAACTGTGACTGTCAATATAGCAGGCTGTTTTCTTGCCGGGCTGCTCTGGGCGCTGCTGGACAAAAAGATACATCTTGATCCAGGGCTGCAGTTAGCGATCTTTATCGGTTTCATGGGCGCGTTCACCACGTTCAGCACCTATATCCTGGAAACAGGCCACCTTCTGCGCCAGGACGCATGGCTGCACGCCGGGATCAATATCCTGCTGCAAAACGCTGTGGGCCTCTGCTCGCTGGCGGTGGGCGTTGCGCTGGGCAGGAGTGTGTGACTCTTTAAAATACATTGGATTGACTGCCGGGCGCGTTGCATGTAAGTTTGATTGTCGCCGTTCTCCCTGGGGAGGCGGTATCCCTCGAACTCCATTCAGGGTGTGCGCCCGATGCGTCTGGTCATTTTTGAGCCGGAAAACTACCGCAATTTCTTTCCCATAGCCCACCTTCGCCCCACTTTCGCCCTGCGCTGCGGGACCGGCCCACTCTACAAGAAAATAATCCGTAACCATCCCGGTCACTCGGTTTCCCTGTTCTGCCGGGATTTTCTTGCTGATACGTTTGCCACTACGGTGCCTGACGACTGCACTGTAAACGAGCTGGCATCGCTCGATGACGACCTGCTGGTGATTAACGGTAACCTGCTGATCGGCGCGTGGATGCTGGAGAGTGACGGGCCCGAGACCGCCGGTGTTACCGAGGACGGCGAACTGCTTTACGCCCGGATCACCCGCGCAACCACCGCCACCCTGCCCCGCGATAATATCCACTCCTTCCTGGCCACGGCAATCGCTAATCTGCCCAACCATGAAATTATGGACATGGACCTGCTGCGCTGGCAGTGGGATTTGATCAGCCATAACTCCGAGGCAATCGTTAGCGATTTCAAGCTCGACGACCGGCGGGGAATACAGGGCTGGTTCCACGAGAGCGTTACTGTCTATGGCCCGGTCAACCGCCTGTTCGTTGCGGACCAGGCGGAAATACACCCCCAGGTGGTGATTGACACCCACGGTGGCCCGGTAACTGTGGAGAGCGGCGCGGTGGTGCTGCCCCACAGCAGGCTGGAGGGCCCCTGCTATATCGGCCCCGGCACGCATATCACCCGGGGCAACATCCGCGCGGGCTGCTCGCTAGGACCGGACTGCCGGGTGGGCGGCGAGGTGGAGGAGAGTATCATCCACGGACGGACGAACAAGTACCACGACGGGTTCCTGGGGCACAGTTACGTGGGCGAGTGGGTCAATATCGGCGCACAGACAGTGACCAGCGACCTGAAGAACGATTACTCCGAGGTCAGCGTCTACATGCAGGCTGATAAAAACGGCTGGGAGTTTATTCCCACCGGCTCACAGAAAGTGGGCAGCTTTATCGGCGATCATGTTAAAACAAGTATCGGGACCTTGCTCAATACCGGTTCAAATATCGGCACGGGCGCTGTGCTGCTGGCCGCCGATGGCCTGGCGCCCAAGTTCGTTCCCTCGTTCTGCTGGCTGGTCGATAACGCGGCCAGCGGGGGATTCGGTCTGGAGGGGATGATCGAGATTGCCAGAACCGTGGTCGAGCGGCGGGGACTTGAGTTCGATGGCCAATACGAAGCTCTGCTGGAATTGACCCACGCGCAAACATCAGCAGAACGCGGGCTCCTTCGCGGAAGTTCTCCAGCTGGCTGCGATCATGATAACGAGCCGGAAAATGCCCCCGCTCCTGACTCCGTGGCGGGAATTGTGGCCGGTCTGGTAGCCTCGCTGCTTAATATCGACCCTGAATCTCTTGAAGAGAACTCACGGCTGGCGAATGAGTTGGGATTTGAGTCTATCGACAGGCTGCGGCTGGCCGCCGTGCTCGAGGACACTTTTTCAGTGACGCTGGCCGGTTTGGCGATAGCGCGGGCCGCGACAATCGGCGATATCGCCCGGCTGGTGGATGAGGCGCTGGAGCAATCCGACTGAGCACTTTCGCCCGTAACAGCTTACACGGGGCTTGGGCCGTCACTGCCGATCCGGCCTGTCAGTACAACATCATACTTGATACATTAATATAAAACCGCAAAACAACTACCGGAGGGTTTCGATGACTGACATTGAAAAAAACATTTCCCGCAGAGACGTTATCCGTAAAACTTCCAGCGCGGCAGCCGGGCTGGCCCTGGCGATGGGCGCGGGCAACGCCAGCAAAGTGCTGGGCGCAAACGACAGAATCAAAGTGGGGTTCGTGGGCGTGGGCGGTCGCTGCCGTGGCCTGATAGAGGCGTTCCAGGCCAATGCCGATGCGCTCAACATGGAGATCGGCGCTGTCTGCGATATCTGGAACAAACGCCTGGACTCCGCCGCGGATTTTGTAAAAGAACTCACCGGTAAAACACCAAAAAAAGCGCGCAACACCGATGAACTCTGGGAAATGAAGGATATCGAGGCGGTGGTGATCGCCAGCCCCGATTTCCAGCATGCCTATCTCTGCGGCGAGGCTGTCCGCGCCGGCCGCGATGTCTATATCGAGAAACCGTTGGCCAACCGCATGCAGGACGCCCGCGAGGTACTCAAGACCGTGATCAACAGCGACCGGATTGTCCAGGTGGGTACCCAGCGCCGGAGCGGAGACAAATACATCAACGCGGCCAACTATATCGCCAGCGGCGAGTTCGGCAAGATCAAGATGGTGGATATCACCTGGAACGTGAACCAGCCCATGCGCTGGCGCCGCCCGGACACAGTGGCCAGCCTTCGCCAGCAGGACACCGACTGGAACCGCTTCCTGGTCAATCGCCCCTACGAGCCGTGGAACCCGCGCATCTACATGGAATACCGCCTGTTCTGGCCCTACAGCACCGGGATCCCGGGCCAGTGGATGGTGCACCAGATCGACACGGTCCATTGGTTCAGTGGCCTCAAGCACCCCAACAGCGTGGTGGCCAACGGCGGCGTGTACCTCTGGCAGGATGGCCGCCGCAACGCAGACACCATGACAGCAGTGTTCGAGTACGGGGAGGGCGAGGACAAGTTTCAGGTGATCTATTCCTCGCGCCAGACCAACAGCTACGGCGGAGTGAAAGAGATTTTCCTCTCCAACAGTGGCACAATCAATCTGGAAACGAAAATGATCAGCGGCGATGGCGGCCTTACCGCCGAGCACAGCCTGGACGGCAAGGACCACCGTCTGAGCGAGAAGAAAATCCCCTCCTCGGCTTCACTGGCCACCGGCCTGGGCGTAACCGACGACATGACAGTGGCCCACATGCGCAACTGGATGGAGTGCGTACGCAGCCGACGGAAACCCAATGCGGATATCTACGCCGGCTACAACCATGCTATCGCCAACTGCATGACTGCCGAGGCGCTTCACACCGGCAAACGGGTAACGTTTGACAAGGCTCGCCAGGAAGTGGTGACCGGTTAATTTTACCGTGTTTACAATGTGCCAATTGCGGCCTTAGTGGTCGTGCGAGTCCGCTGCGGAGACGGCGAAAACCTCTTTTCATCGATTGGAATAGAACGCTTTAATGGTTATCTTTGCTTTGAAAGTTGGACAGCAGTAAAATTTGTATCAGCACCCAACGTCTTTCAAACCCTTTTAGAGCGAAAGCCGGTGACACATGAGAATATTTACAATCATTATCACTCTCGCAGCTCTGGCAACCGCCTCCTGCTCAACTGGCGGCAGCAATGCCGACCACGACGACGCACAAGGATCGGCGGAGAAAGAAGCGACTCAGCCGATGATTGAAATCACCCATGACCAGGCCGCCCGTCAGGTGGATGTTACTGTCGATGGCCAGCCGTTCACCAGCTACTGCTACTGGGAGCGACTCTTCAAGCCTGTGATCTATCCCATGCGCGCTGCCGACAACCGGATTTACAGCCGCGGTTTTCCGGTAACTATGGTGCCCGGGGAGCGGGTGGACCACCCTCACCATCTCGCACACTGGTTCAACTACGGCGATGTCAACGGGATCGACTACTGGGGCACCTCCGACTCAGTGGACCTGGACTCGGGACGCTTCGGACGGATAGTGCATCGCTCGGTGGACGCGGTTTCCGGTGGAGAAGGCACGGGCCTGCTTGAGGTTTCGATGGACTGGCAGACCCTGGAGGGTAAAAAACAACTCAGTGAGCACGATAAAATCTATTTCCGCGCCGAGGGCGATCTGCGGATTATCGACAGGGTGATAACCCTCACTGCCGCGGAAGAGAAAATAGTGTTTAACGACACCAAGGAAGGCTCGTTCGGGATCAGGCTCACCCGCTCACTGGAGGAGCCCACGGACCGGCCCCTGCGCTTTGTGGACGAGCGCGGCCAGATAACCGAAGTGGCCGAGCTTAACAACGAGGGTGTGGACGGCAGCTATCTGAGCAGCGGCGGCAATGTGGACGAGAGCGGGGTCTGGGGCACCGCCGCCAAATGGTGTATCCTCACTGGTACGGTGGACGGTCAGCCGGCCACGGTGGGTATTTTCGGCCATCCGGACAACCCCACCTACCCCACCTACTGGCATGCCAGGGGCTACGGACTGTTCGCGGCCAACCCGTTCGGCTGGAAGACTTTCACCAAGGGAGAAAAAGAATTAAATTTCACCCTGGAACCCGGCCAGTCGGCCACGTTCCGCTTCAGGATTGTACTGAGCACGGACAAGCTTGACGCAAATACAACCGAAAATCTTTTCAACCAGTGGACCGCCGAAACGCTTTAGCGCTTCCCGGCGGCCCATATCATCCTCACTTGGGAGGTAGCAGCATGATCCACATTTCTTTTCGCAGGTTCACCCTCGCAGTAACGGTGCTGGCCATGGCCGTGGCGTTCAACTCTTCCTCTATCCTGGCCCAGGGCTCCGGCAGCAAGGACAGCGGCTGGATCGACCTGATCAAGAAGGGTGATAACGGCAAGTACAACAAGCACGGCTGGAACCACTACGGCCCCGGCTATTTTTCTCTGGACCGTGATACCGGCGTGCTGAAAAGCCAAGACGGGATGGGGATGTCCTGGTTCAGCGAGCAGATGTTCGGTGATTTCGTGCTGGAGCTTGAATTCATGGTGGACGACGTGGCAACAAA
>SDBV01001682.1_pt1 | contig 33164 bp, 28 predicted proteins | sample 2277081 | NCBI WGS metagenome assembly SDBV01 (sample SAMN10402039, study PRJNA504765) | marine sediment metagenome | isolation source: marine sediment core GS10_PC15, 223 cmbsf | place: Arctic Ocean: Southern Knipovich Ridge | collected 2010 | reverse complement strand
GGAAAAGCCGTCAGCAAGCTTACTGGTCATTCCCAACGGCAAAGTTAAACTTATTGGCCCGTTGCCTTTTATCTGTGGCGATCTGAAAAAGAAAAGCCTTAAAGATATCTGGCAAGACTACAAGCAAGCCTGGCGAAAACCTGAGGTTATCGAATTTACAAAGAAAGTAATCGCTGATCCGAATCTTCTGGCGGAATCAAATAACTGGATAGAGATTTAGGCCCGTTATGAACATATTGAAAATAATCAGGTATCGGTTCTTCCTTTTTGCGGGACTGCTTCCCTACTTTTTAGGTCAGGTCATATCGTTTAGCGTTCAGGGAGGACTTAACTGGTTTCATTTCTGGTGGGGATTTGCCGGGATATTTTCAGTTCTTGTTGCCGTTGAGTTATTCAATGAATATTTTGATGCCAGGGAAGGTGGTGACCGAATCTTCTCAGGTCACGAACCTGATATTCCAAACTATTTTTTTAGCCTGGGTATTTTAGCTCTTGGTGTCGCATTCCTCATCTGTCTTTATCTTTCTTACAAGACAGGCTGGCCTGTGCTTTTATTTTCCTTTTTTGGGTTTTTAGGCGCTTACTTTTATGTCGGTCCGCCTGTCAGATGGGCCTATCGCGGGTTTGGGGAAATGGTGATAAGTCTTTGCTACGGGCCATTTATGATTTTGGGAAGTTACTACATACAAACTCAAAGAGTTGATTTTGTTCCATTCTTCGCGTCTTTAATAAGCGGTCTGTCTTTGTTTTGCCTGGCAGTGCTTAATGAGATACCAGACTATTATCAGGATATGTTGGTTGGAAAACGAAATCTGGTGGTCAGACTCGGAAAACAAAAAGCAATGATGCTCGTTAAACTGGGCCTGGTGGTGGTCTTTATACTTTTGGTCCTGGGTGTAATTCTCAAAATAATACCTTTATTGGCAATCGCGGCATTGGTAACAGTTCCCTGGATTTTGAAGGGCATAAGAGGCGCCAGCAGGAACTATGATAATCCTAAAGGTTTTCTTTTTGCAGTGAATACGATTGTGGTTGCCCATGTTGTGATCGCATTATCTTTGGGCATAAGTTTTTTGAAGGGGTAAGTTTAATGGAACTCGACCAGATTTATCAGCCAATCGCAGAGGACCTGAAGGCGGTGGAAGACTTTTTGGTATCCTCGGTCAAGGAGTCGAAAAACAGGTCCATCCTGGCAATGAGTGACTCTTTATTGGAATCCGGCGGTAAAAGGTTGAGGCCTGCACTGGTTATTCTTTCTGCAAGGGCGGCTTCTGCGGGCAATGGCAGTAGTTGCGAACATGGCCAACTGATTAAGCTGGCAACGGCAGTGGAATTAATACACATGGCGTCTTTAATTCATGACGACGTTCTTGATAGTGCAACTATGCGTCGGAGTGAACCAAGCATCAATGTGAAATTGGGAGATGATGTCTCGATTGTGTTTGGTGATTATATTTACTCCAAGGCGCTTGAATTGGTAGGCAAGTGTAGAAATCCCGATGTTTTCGAATGTATATGCCAGGCGATATATGCGATGTGTGAAGGCGAACTGACTCAGATTTGCCAGCGAGGTAATCTGGATTTATCCAAAGACAATTATATTGCTATTGTAAGAAAAAAGACAGCATCGTTATTTGCGGCGTGCTGCCATTCCGGCACAATCATAGGCAATCACAGCCGTGCTATTCAAGCTACACTGCGTGACTTCGGGCTGAATTTTGGTATAGCGTTTCAAATTATAGATGATTGCAGGGACATAATCAGCGAAGAAAGAGTCCTTGGTAAACATCCGGGCCAGGATGTGGTTGCCGGCGATATGACATTGCCTTTGTTGAACCTTCTTGATGTTGTCGGCCTGACCGAAAGACGAGAGATAGATAATATATTGGATTTGAAAATAGATAAAAACAGCCAAAGAAAAATAAGGAAGATATTTGTCAATTCAAAAGCCCTGGGTATGACACAAAAAACAGTTCTTTATTATATCGATCAAGCAAAACACGGGCTCGATGAACTTGAGAATTCAGATTACAAAAGAAGCTTAGATAATCTGACTGACTATATTGCTGAGAAAACTTTTTAATTTCAAGAGGTGAATCATGGGAAATGCGAAGATATTAATTGTGGACGATGACGCGGATTTTGCCAAAGCACTTCAGACGATTCTTGAAAGTGGAGGCCATAGCATAGTCATAGCCGCTGACAGGACAGAGGGTATGGAAAAAATCAGGTCCGAGAAGCCGGATTTAGCCATACTTGATGTTATGATGTCTACGTGGCAGGATGGATTTGAAATGGCCAGAGAACTAAAGAAAAATACTGAATTCAAGGATGTGCCTATCCTGATGCTAACGGGCGTCAAGGACAGAACCGGTATAGATTTTAAGTCAACGGCAGGAGACCCAACCTGGTGCCCGGTCGATGGGTTTCTGGACAAACCCGTAGAACGGAAAGTTTTGCTGGCTGAGGTGGAAAAGCTTTTATCGAAAAAACGTTGAAATGAAACCGGTGCCTTATAATAGCAGACTTGTCAGACGGGCATACTGGCTGATTAAACTCAGATGGATTGCCATAGCAGGGGTTTACTTAGTAATTTTTCTTGCCGATAACATCCTTGATGTATCAGTGCAGAGCCTGCCTCTTTATTGCATTGCAGCGGCGCTCGTTTTAGAAAATATAATATCATTGCTGCTGTTAAAACATTTGCTAAAAACACAAACTGCCAAAGGTTTCACTTCTGTCAGGAGGGTAATCCATTTTCAAATATCAGTTGACCTGTTAATTCTGACGATTCTGCTGCATTACTCTGGCGGAATTGAGAATCCTTTTGTTATTTACTTTATATTCCATATGGCTGTAGCAAGTATCCTGCTTTCGGTGCGTGAGAGCTATCTGCAGGCCACGTTTGCCGTATGTTTGTTAAGCCTTCTGGGTTTGCTCGAATACAAAGGAGTTGTACCGCATCATTGTTTAGAAGGTTTTGTTGCACAGGGCGCGCATTCCAGTGGTTTCTATATTCTCGGAACCATTATGATACTGGCGAGTACGTTCTATCTGGTCATCTATATGATCAGTGACATTTCTTCGCAATTGCGCAAACAGGAGGAGGCTTACCGGCAAGCCAATACAGAGCTTAAGCAGAAAGACCGAATCAAAGATGAATATGTTTCGCGTGTTACGCATGACATAAAGGGGCATCTGGCGGCCATACAAAGCTGTCTTGACGTGGTTGTTGATAAGCTGGTCGGTCCACTCAATGAACAGCAGGCCGACTTTATTAACCGTGCGCACCGTCGAACCCAAAAGGTCACTCATTTTGTAAAAACGCTGCTGAAGCTGACCCAGATGCGACTCAGTAACAAAATAGAGATGGGCATTTTCTCGATGAATAATACTATAAACAACGCTGTTGCAGCGGTAAGGATTAAAGCCAATCGTAAATCGATAACCTTAAATTGCAATATTAAGCCGGCAGTAGGCGAAATTTTGGGTAACCAGTTAGCTATCGAGGAGATGATAACCAATTTATTACTTAATGCGATTAAATACACTCCTGCAAATGGAGCAGTCGAAATAAGCGCCAGTATCCAGGATGATTATGTATATATGGAAGTTGTCGACACAGGCATAGGGATACCACAGAAAGAACTACCCAAAGTATTTGACGAATTTTATAGAGCAACGAATGCAAAAAAAGTTGAGGAAGACGGCACCGGATTAGGGCTGTCAATAGTAAAGCAGATCGTTGAGAGACATGGTGGTCAAATAGGTGTCGAAAGCGAGGAAAACAAGGGAACCAGGTTTTGGTTTACCCTGTCAAAGACACTAACCAATCATAATTCAGATAATCCGGTCGATTCAGCAAAATGAATTTTTTAAATCAAAAAGGTTTTAGTGAAGAATATTAAAAAAATATTAATAACGTCATTCAAGCTGTTCATAGAGCTGAAGTTTTCGGTGCAGTTATTATTTGTACTGGGTACGTTCGGGCTTTTTGGTTTTGTTATGATTGAGGCTACAGGCCAGCCTGGTTTTTGTAATTCCTGTCATATTATGAAACCTTACTATGCTAACTGGCAGAGTTCAAAGCACAATGAAGTAAACTGCCTTGACTGTCATTTACAGCCTGGGTTTATAGGTTATGTAAAGGGCAAAATTAATGGTATGGCGCAGTCAGTAGACTGCCTGGTCGGTCGTATCGGTACCAAGCCAAGCGCCGTAGTTAAAGACGCATCGTGTCTTCGGTCAGAATGCCATAATACAGAAGAACTTTTGTCAATAGATATCGACTATAATGGAATTAAGTTTACTCACAACAAGCATGTTTCAGAAGAGATTGATGGGATAAAAATTTCGTGCGGCATGTGTCATAGTCATTTTGAAGGTGATGAACACTTTAATATAAATACGACGGTATGCTTCACATGCCATTTTCTAAAAAACGAGCAAAGCAGTGAAAAACTGGTTCAAACGACCTGCCTGGGTTGCCATGAGGTTCCAGATAAAGTCATTGAACGTGGTTTGGTTTCAGTCAACCATGCAGAATTTGTTTCTTATAAGGCTGATTGCGAAGATTCGTGCCACAAAAGGCAAGTCGAGCAAGACAGCCATGTATCAGATACAGTGTGTTTGAGTTGTCACAGCTACGGCAAAGAGCATGAAGAGGACTCGGAAAAACTGCATGCACTCCATAGTGAAGGTGAAAAAGTGGAGTGTTTTGCGTGCCATGGAAACATACTGCATAAAACTTCGGAGTCGAGTTCGATAGCAGCAATGATGGACTGTCAGAACTGTCATAGCGATACCCACGGTATCCAGCGTAATATCTATGAGGCTCAGACTAATTCAGAAGATGAAAAGCATGACCGTGTTTTAAGTCCGATGTTCCTTACTCATGTGGAGTGTATTGGTTGTCATATTGAGCAGGTACAAAAAACATCCGGGGCGTTAGATAGCTTTGGAAAGGTAGCCAAGGCTGTTCCGAGGGCATGTGACAAATGCCATGAAGAGGGTACCGGCGAAGAATACGTGCCATTCTGGCAGAAGAAAATCAAAAAGCTGCATGAAGAAATAAGCGAAAAAGTTGATGGTTTTGAGAATCGCACCAAACTCATGAGCAAAAAATCATCACGAAAAGCAAAGGCTAAAGTTGCTGAAGCACGCGATATTCTTGAATCGGTGTCGTCCGATGGGAGCTGGGGCGTTCACAACTTTAAGTATACCGAGGCGATGCTTCGTAAAGCAAATGCAATAATAGCAGAAGCACAACAGGAGTGATTATGAGAACTAATGTCACGCGCAGGATAGATTTAAGGATTCTTTGCGTTGGAATTACGGCGGTAATTTTTGTCGGGGTATTCAGTAATTATGCATGGGCCTATTCAGAGCAGATGCGTCGAGAATTTATAAAAGGCGGCCCGTGGGAACTTATGACTAAGATGGGCCAGGAAGGCCAGGAGATGCATTTTCCGGTCACAGTTTTGGATGAAGACGCGTCGCAAAAACTCGATGAAACTTTTCCGGTGATGGGCACACCGTTCGAGGTTGAGCTTTTGCAATATAAGCCGAACCTGGAATGGCAAAACACTATAGAGAAGCAAGCAGGCGGCGGAACCATTGTGTCGTTAAAGGTCAAAGGCGCAGGTTTAGACCAGGAGATGCTGCTTGATTCAGCCGACCCCGAGAGGCGGTCAATATCTTCTTCGATTGGCAGCGTTACACTCAAGAAAATACACGATGCAAATGTTTTGAAGAGGCTGATAGAGCAGTCCAAGGACGATAAAGCGGCAGGTATATTATCGGTATGGCTTAAAGATGCCAATTCCCCGTTAGAGTATGCCGTTGATTTGAGGAAAAAGCTAACTATCGGCGACACCGGGTATACATTGAAAGTTTTGGAATACTTTCCCCATTACTCGATCGACCGTGTGTCCAAAAAGGTCGTCAATCTTTCAGAAGAAGCGGTTAATCCTGCAATAAAAATCAGAGTAGACGGCAATGGCGATAGTTATGAACAGTGGGTCTGGTCGAAATTTTCACCACCTCATTTGGAAGCGAAGTATCCATTACGTGTTGAGTTTTCGGATTTTGATATTAAAGACGAGCAGGGGAGTTATATTCTTGCGGCGGCTACAGAAAGCGATGCCTGGTTAATTTTTTCTAAAGATAAAAAGAATGTTATGGAAAAGGTAAGACTGGGTAACGGGTATTATTTTGCAAATATGAAGTATACTTTTAGTATCGAGAAGATTTCTGATGATTCAGTAATAAAGACTGACTGGCAAAACCAGTCTGAGAAGCTGCTTAATCCTGCTGTTATCGCAGTGATTAAACGTAACGAAGAAGAGCAAGAGATTGTGCTGGAGCTTAATAAGCCATTTCACCAGCAAACGGATTTTGGCACGTTGGTTCTGCTTTACAAGCGTCAAGGGCAATCTCGTATGACAACCAAGTAAATTCAGAAAAAAGCGTTGTGCGGCATAGCGGCATAAGGAGAAAATTTGGTATGAATTCGGGTGAGATGAAAATGCGAAAAAAAGTTTGTAAAAAATTGCTTGTTTTGTTGCTTAGTGTGTTTGTTTCAAGTGCGTTCGGAGTGGAAAGACCAACTACGCCGCAGGAGACCTGCGTTACAGAAGAATGTCATGCAGATTATGCTAAGGAGCAGTATGTACATACGCCGGTAGAACTTGGTCAATGTAAATCATGCCATGACCCCAATGACACAAGTAAACATACGTACAAGCACACACGAGAGGGTAAAGATTTCTGTGAATATTGTCATTTGGAGCAGACAGCGAAGAAGAACGTGCACGATCCTTTGAAGACCGGCGACTGTATGCAGTGCCACGATCCTCATAGTAGTGCGAATCAACATCTCCTTTTGGAAGAGAAGGTTGCCGACCTTTGTAAGAATTGCCACCAAAGCGGTGAAGGCCTTAAGTATCTACACGGCCCAATGGCTGTGGGAGAATGTACCATATGTCATACATCCCACAGTTCAGACCATGAGCTATTGATGCCGATGGAGCCATCGGAACTCTGTTTTTCCTGTCACGTGGTGACAAAAAATGAGTTGGAGAAGTTTGAGTTTGTTCATGATCCAGCTAAGAATGATTGCATAGGCTGTCATAGTGGCCATGGAGCCGACAACGCGAAGATGCTTAAAGCTCGAGCGCCCGAATTGTGTTATCCGTGCCATGAACCGATAAAAGAACTGGCAGAAAATTCAAAATATAAACACAGTGTTGTTTCTGCCGAGGATGGTTGTATGCAATGCCATACATCCCATGCTTCGACTATCGAGTACGGACTTAAGGACGCCCCTTTGAATCTTTGTATGCCGTGTCATGAAAAACCTGTTGGCATAAGCAGAGAAGAAGTTTTACCAGCTTTTACAGATGAGATTAAAGGTAAGAAATTTATGCATGGCCCGGTTGACCAGAAGGACTGCAAGGGGTGTCATATCAGCCATGGCAGTGAATACTTCAGGCTTTTGGCAAAAGAGTATCCTCCACAGTTTTATGCGTCTTTTAGCAAAGAAAGCTATGAACTATGCTTTAGTTGTCATCCTGAGACTCTTGTTTTGACTGAGGAAACAGAGGTTCTTACGGACTTTAGAAATGGTGAATCGAACCTGCACTATCTGCATGTAAACAAAACTCAAAGGGGGCGAACGTGTCGTTCGTGTCATGCAACACATGCAAGCAATCTGCCGAAACATATTCGTAAGAGTGTCCCCTATGGAATGTGGGAATTGCCTATACAATTCGAAAAGACCGAAACCGGAGGTAGCTGTACACCTGGCTGTCATTTGTCTTTTGCCTACGACAGGGAATCTCCAGTTATATATGAGGAAATACAATCTGCAGCTGCATCTGCAATCAAGCAAGGACTTTAGAAAGGTAAATCCTCTATGCCGTTATTGCCTAAAAGAGGTCAACTTGGATTTTTGACAATTACCTTTGTGCTGTACACTGTGTTTTCGGCAGTTCCAAGCCAGGGTCAGTTGCGAAAAACAAAAGTTGGTGATGAAATGCCGGGGTTTTCGCTGCCATACCTGAATGTTGTCAGCGATGTAAATGATCCGAACAAGGCTGTATTTACCTATAAGCAGAATCGCGAGCATGTGTTAGTAGTAGCGTTTCTATCTGCAAATCAAGAACAGTCAAAGCGTGCGGCCGCTGATATTGAAAAAATTATTAAAGGTTTTAATAAGGAAGAAGTGCAAGTTGGTTTTGTTGGTGTAATAAGCGGGCAGGGCGGCGATGGGTTTGCGGCATTCGGTAAAGAAGGTTCATCAGCTTTTTCCATGTTGCTTGACGCAAAATATCAATTGTGGGGTAAGGTCGGTGTAATTGCAACGCCGACAGTTCTTGTTATCGGTAAAGATGGTAAGGTTTTATGGATAAAGGCAGGGTATGGCTACGATTTTGTCCCGTCAGTAAAGCAGCAGTTGGGGGTGGCGTTAGGTTTGATCGAAAAGGGAAATTCTCAAGAATTAACGGAGGTCAAAACACTAACGAGCGATACTGTCACCGCTCGCCTGCGAAGCCATTTGCAAATGGCGAAAATGCTTGAACAAAAAGGCAGACTTGAATCGGCTATTGAACAAGTAAGCAAGGCGCGGGATTTAGACCCGAATTCCATAGATGCTGCAATTGAACTTGCCGGGCTTTATTGCAAAAAAGGAAAGGGTCAGTTGGCTATCGAAATAATTGCAGACTTGAAGCCGGAGAGTTTTTTACAAAAATCGCGGTGGAATTTGATTTTGGGGTGGGCGAATCGCCAGATGAACAAACTGGATGCCGCGGAAAAGTTCCTGCAGGAAGCGACAGAGTTAAATCCTAAATTAACTCGCGGTTTTTTCGAATTGGGCAAAGTTTATCAGGCTAAGGGCGAAACAGAAAAAGCAATGGAGGCATATCGCGTAACTTTGGCACAGGTTTTCGGTGAGCCGATAGAAGAACCTATTGTCGAGCCGACAGAAGAAAAACCTGTCGATAAGCCGATAGAAAGAGAACCTAACAAGCCCTAACGTTATTTGGAATATCATCTGCTGCTGTTGAGGAATTCATGTCTTTGGGCGGGGTATTTTTTCCTATTTGTTTTTCCTTCAGTAATAATTTGCAGGTTCATTACCAACTCTTGCAGGATACCAGAGAAATCGTAAATCTTAACATTACCCATCCGGTTTTGGCACAGAGGTTGTTGGTTTCGCAAGCATAGTGTTGTTTGTAAGCAGAGTTTGTCGACAGCCGGTATTATCTCGATTCTCAGTACTGATAACAGGGCCCGAGCAAGATTCCTATATATGAGAAAATAGGCGGATTTCTCTTGGAGGCTGGGATTTTTTTTATTTTTTTTAATGCTGTAACTACTGTTTTTATAGGTTGTTACGACAGGGGAGTGGTAATTGAAGGCGGCAAGGCTTAAGTGGGTACAGCTTTTGCTCATAATACTGCCGGAGTGGGAAATATACCCACAGGAATGATAAACTTTTTGAATCAGGAGGTATGTATTATGAGAAAGATTTTTTTAATGGCTGTACTGTTGGTGGTCTTCGGTATGGCGGTACCTGCAATTGCTGCAACTCAACATACGACGGATTACGAATGTAAGACCTGCCATATAGTGCATACTGCAGACCCCAATGGCACTTCGGATGCAGTCCCGCTCTGGGCCGGGAACGACCCAGACTATAGCGCTGTCCCATTTGCGATGTATGTCACCAAAGTGCATGGCACCCAGACAGCAAAGCCTGAGGGTGATACAAAGATTTGCCTGAGTTGTCATGATGGTAGTAATACCTATGACTCTGCTGCGCCTATTACTGGTGGTAGTCTTGCTGATCTCGGTACCGACCTGACAAATATGCACCCTATTTCATTTATCTACAATTCAGCGACGACCACCGGTTATACCGACCTCGGCGATTTGGATCCAGGTTTAGTAGATAGTAGTGACAGAGTCGGTTGTACGAGCTGCCATGAAATCCACAGTGGTGCAACAGGTGATAAAGCTTTGCGGTATGGTACTGTCGACGACAGCGTGCTTTGCGGCAAGTGTCATATTAAATAGAAGTTCTGGATGATTGTCAGGGTTTCTATACTTGAGTTAGGGAATATAAACTGGTCCGAAGAGCATATAGGGGTATTGTTCTTTGGGTCAGTTTTCTTAATTTAGTTTGTTATTTAAGGTATTAAGAAGCAGGTATCCGGCGGAAGTTTTGGGGTCAGGGTATTGAATCCATCGAGGTCCCATAATCGCATTAGCAAAGATGTTGATATTGCACGTAAGACAGGCAGAATCAAGTAGTTTTTTAGAAAGAGATTGGGACTGTTTGGTTGATGAAGAAGTATTGACGATGTGGTTATTTCGTATTTTATTTTAGTATTGTTTAATTGTTTTAAATTAGCGTGGTTTAGATAAAGAAAACCAAACGAATTAAACGAGATATAGTGTATTATGAAAAGATATAACTTAGTATTATTTAAGAGTTTAGCCGTTTGTTGGGTTTTGTTGACATGTTTGGTTTGCGGTTGTGAACCCGGTGCGAAAGAGATATCAGCAGGGCAAAGGGCGGCTGTACGACCGCTTTTTTATCCTGGTCCGCCGGAGAAGCCTCGCATTCAATTTCTCACTTCCTTTGGAACCTTTCAAGCGGCTGCCGGTTCCAGCCAAAGTGCTATGGATAAATTTCTGTTTGGAGCACCTGAAACCCGAGAGGAAGGAATCGTAAAGCCTTATGGTTTTGCAATATTCGAAGGCAAGTTGTATGTCTGTGATGTCGGCAGGCGAGCGGTAAAGGTGATGGATCTTAAAACAAATATTTTGAGCTATTTAACCAGAGACCGTCGTTTAATGAATCCGGTTAACATCTATATCGAAAATGATGGTACAAAATATATTACCGATTCCGTTGGCAGAGCGATTTTTGTTTTTGACAGAAATGACAAAATGAAAGCTATATTGGGCAAGGATTTAGAAATCAAGCCTGTCGATATTGTAGTTCGCGGACGGTGGTGTTATATCACCGACATTAACAGCAATCAAGTTGTTGTGATAGATAAGAAAACGGGCAGTGAAATAATGCGTATGGGCAAATCAGGTGGAGGCGATGGTGAATTTAAGTTGATAAGTGACCTGGATTTGGACCAGGAAGGTAATGTTTATGTCACCGATAAGGCGTTGGGTAAGATAACAATTTTTAACAAGGAAGGAATATTTCAGCAAACTATAGGTGACCTTGGTTCAAATATAGGTTTGTTTGGCCGACCGAAAGGAATAGCAATTGATAACAAGAAGAGGATTTGGGTTGTAGATGCAGCTTCAGCAGTTGCCAAGATATACACAACAAAACCAGAATTGCTGTTGTATTTTGGCGCCGAATCAGCAGGTCCCGGTGCAATGGAGATGCCGACTACAATCGTAATTGATTATGATCATTTGGAAATGTTCAAGAAGTATGCGGTAGAGGGAGCGAAGCTGGAATTTTTAGTATTCGTTTCTGACCAGTATAGAATAAACAAAATCAGTGTATATGGTTTTGGGGAATTTCCTGAGCCGGCAAAATAGAATTAATCTAATCGAGGTAACAGGAAAGGCTCAAAGATTTTCGAGAAGAACAGAGTAATACGAAATAGTTCAGATGGCCGGCAGCTTCTTCGATTAAAAGACCAAGAGGTTTCCAAGAGATGTTCAAGTGGAAGATATCCACATTTAGCGGGACGATTGTTGTCAGTCTCTTAGTGATGTTGGTAATGAGCTGTGATGAGGTTGAGCGTTACAGGGTTTTATCGTTTTTTTTCGATGGTGTTCCACCTTTAGTGGAAGAAAGGATTATAAGTTCTGATGAGGTGATGGACGCAAATTCGGGGTTGCCATTGACAGAAGGAGTTGTTCAAGGCAAACGAGTCGAACGTGCACATGGTCCGAGCAGGAGTTGCAAGTTGTGTCATCAGCGGCTGGATAAGAGCAAATGGGCTACTCCGCAGCTAACAAAACGCACCCCGGAAATCTGTTATGACTGTCATGATAATTATGCTGCTTCTGCTTCTGGATTGTATGTTCATGGTCCGGTAGCTGTTGGAGCCTGTGATTTTTGCCACGACCCGCATACAAGCAGTTATGATTATTTGTTGATAGATTCAGATCCAGAGCTTTGCTATCGTTGTCATAACCAGAAAAGTATAGAATCGATACCTGCCCACACAACGGATATGTCCTCAGGCTGCAGACCTTGTCACGAAGCTCACTCAAGTTCAAAGAAAAAGCTTCTTAGACCTTGAAATTAGTCTAAGTGAGAGGGCGAATTGAGGTCCAAAACATTACAGCTAATATCAGGTTCGCGATTTAGTGAGATGGTTTATGGTTTTTTTGAGAGAATTGCAGAGTTAAGGTCTTTTCTTATTGTTGTGGTCTTTAGTATGAGTTTACCATTTTGGGCTGGTTGCACTAATGTTAATGTCCGTGGAAGACAACGGCCTCTTTTACAACATACCCCTTTGACCGGTGACGTAGAGTTGGTGGTTGAGCAACAGAATAGCGAGCAAAAAGGCAGCGGAGGCGGCCGAGAAAGCAAAGTTAGTATATTCGAGGAGAGATTGACTCTGAGGACAACAGGCGATATATATCATTCGAATATGTTATTTTTTGATATTGGCCTTGCACTTGCACTTACGCAGCAGGACCTTTCAGCAGATGAAGAATCACAAACAGCTGACGATTCACTAATTGGATATGATATTTATGTTGGATTACTGAGTGAGAAACCCTACCCAATGAGCTTCTCTACAACAAAATCGGAGACTTTGATTTCTCGACAGTTTCTTGGCCCTTTAAAAACAGAAGACAAGAGTTCCGGTTTTACGTTATCATTGAGGTCAGAAGAATGGCCCATGCGATTTCAATACAGCATAATTGAATCGGAACAGGACTCTTTTTCTTCAGGCGGAAATAGCAGTGACTTTTTTGCGCGCAGGGAAGAGCGTTTCGGATATTCTCTTACCCATGATTTTAGTGAATTATCCCGCCTTACATTCGATTTTGAGCAGAATAAAATTCTGTATACAACAACCGGGTCTCGAACAGAAACAAAGACGGATAATTACAGGGTTTTGCATGATTTGATTTTCGGCGACGGTGAACAGCATAGACTCGGCTCATCTTTATCCTTTTCTGACCGGTCAGGTGGCTCAATTGCTGAGACAACGTATTGGAATGAAAGATTAAACTTAGAGCATACAGAGGATTTTTCAACTAACTATCAGTTGGGGTTTATCGACTCTAAACGACCTGAGGTACGCACGAGAACAACACGTGGCAGCGCAGGTTTTCGACACCAGTTGTACGACAGCCTTATAACAAGAGGTAATGTATTTATAATAAATAGCGACTCCGGTAACCGTGGTCAGACCGACCGTCGCGGAGGTGGGGTTAGCTTTAATTATCGAAAGAGAAATCCGTGGGGACTTTTAATCAGCAGTTATTCGGCGAGTATTATAAAGGTAGAACAAAGAAGTACCGCCAGCGAAGGCATAGTTATTGAAGAACCTCATACCGTTCCAGACATATTAGCTCCAAGAGTTGAACTTGATAGAACAAGTATCATTAGTGCGACGATTGTGGTCAAACACATAAATGGTATTCTGGAATACCAGGAGGGCGATGACTATGAGATTATTCAGAGTGGCGGAAAAACAGTTCTGCGATTATTTATTCCACCAATAGGTGGCGGCGCTGTACCGAATTTCGTGGCGAATGCTGATTTTCTTGTGGATTATGATTATGTAATTGAACCTGAACAAAAGGAAGAGATATTACGTCAGAATTTTAGTATTCGCCAGCAGTTCGATAATGGTTTATCTCTGTATTATTTGCAATATAGAGAAGACCAGGATATCAGTGGTAATGTGGCAGATGTAGTTCCCGATGAATCCCGCTCTGATACATATGGAGTTGATTATGCCATAGGAAAGTTTGACTTATCAGCGGTATATAATAAAGTCTGGTCGACGTCAATTCCATCGACAAGTAAATCTGTGCGTGGCAGTTATTCCTGGGCTATGGGTGATAATATAAGCGGAGTGATACAAGCATCTTCTCTCTGGGCGGACTTTGAAGAAACCATACCTCGTGATCTTACCGTCCATAAAATAGGAGCGAAGATATTCGGAGGGTTAACTGACAGACATACTGTTTCTGCCGGTATAGACTATTTTGATGAGAAAGATAATGTATTTGGTCCAACCGAGGGCCTTCAATTTGATATTAATTTAGAATATAATTATCGTCAGCTTTCTGTTACTTCAGGTATTGAATTTGATTTTTTAAAGCGTGAAGATGAAGAGGACAAAGGTGTGTTTTGGTATCTTCGTCTAAAGCGGTTTTTTTAATTAAGAGGCGGTGTTACAGGTTCTTTATTAAAGGTAAAAGCTAAAAGACAAATGATTATCAGATTATTATTGGCTTTGTATTTTACGTTACTGCTGTTCTGTAGCGGTTGTGGGCGTCCTGCCGGAGCGTTGTTCCTTTCTTTGGACGTGCCTTTTGTTTGGCCGGGGTATCCGGAAAAGGCGCGTATAGAGTATGTGGGTGCAATATCAGTCGAGGCTGATTTGAAGAAAGAGATTTCGTGGGCGCAGAGTTTGGGCGAGTTATTGTTTGGCAAAGAAAAAATGGGGGTATTGATCAGCCCTTATGCTGTTACAATGGGCCATGACAATCGGTTATTTGTTACTGACAGCGCTGGCGCAGCAGTGCATATGTTTGACTTGGATACTCGTGAATATAAACAAATTAGAAATATAGGCAAGGATGAACAATTATCCATGCCGGTAGGCATAACGACTGTTGACGATAACGTCTATGTCGCTGACAGCATGCTTCATAAAGTGTGCGTGTTTGATAGGAAGGGCGGCTTTTTGTTTTCTTTCGGTGAGAAACAGCTAAAAAGACCCTCAGGTATTGGGTATTTTGCTCGTGAAGAAAGAGTATACGTGGCGGATACCGCTGGTCACACAATAAAGGTATTCGGTAAAAATGGTAAAGTCATAGGTCAAATTGGTTCACGAGGAGTCAAGCCCGGTACGTTTAACTATCCGACACATTTATGGGTCGATAAAGATGGCATGCTGTGGATTAGTGACACCCTGAACTACAGAATTCAAGTTTTTACATATGATGGTAAGTTTGTAAGAACGTTCGGACATCAGGGTGACAGGCCGGGCGACTTTGCTCATCCGAGTGGAATCGCAACGGATACTAGCGGAAATATTTATGTTATAGACAGACAATTTGAGAATATTCAGATTTTTGACAAAGAAGGGCAGATACTAATGGCTTTTGGTGAAGAAGGCGACGAGCCTGGAAAGTTTTGGCTGCCGGCTGGGATTCATATTGACAGAAATAACAGGATTTATGTTGCCGATTCATTCAATAAACGAGTCCAGATATTTGATCTCTTGGAGGGCCAGGATGATGAAAGATAAAAGGACAAGAGCAGCACAAGTTTACCTGTTTTGCATATTACTGACTTGTTCAGCATCAGCATCTATAAAAAATAGTCCCCACAATTTGACGGCCTTGGCCAAGGGCAATATGTGCAATTTTTGCCATACTCCTCATGGATCTTTTTCGAGGACTCCAATTTGGAATCATAAGCTATCCGACACAGTTTATAAGATTTATGAAAGTTCGTCATTAGATGCCAAGGTTGGTCAGCCGACGGGTTCCAGTAAATTGTGTCTTAGTTGTCATGATGGCACAGTTGCTTTGACACATACTCGAAAAGGGCGCGGTCGTGGCGCCTACATAGCTCCTGGCTCAGCTAATCTTGGTACGGATTTGTCAGATGACCATCCCATCAGTTTTGTTTACTCTGATGGATTAGCGACTAAAGACATTCAGCTACGCTCTCCTTCGGCTCTGCCTCAAGAGTTAAAGCTTGACAGGTCAGACGAATTACAGTGTACCACATGTCATGATCCACATGATAATACAAATGATAGTTTTCTGGTTATATCAAACAGACGTTCTCAAATGTGCCTTAGCTGTCATAATCTGGAAGGGTGGTATGGTTCAAGCCATGAGGCTTCGACTGCTTTAGTTACAGGTTCGAGCGACTCTTATTTAAAAAAGAGTAAGTACAATACGGTGGCAGACAACGGGTGCAATAGTTGTCACAGGCCGCATTCAGCAGGGGGGCATGAACGATTACTTCATTTTTCTAAGAATGAGGACAATTGCCTTAATTGCCATAATGGTTCAGTTGCCAGGACTAATCTAAAGTCACTACAATCCAAACGAAGCCGTCACGATATTTTTAGATATAATGACATCCATGATTTGGAAGAGTCGGCTCTGACAATGAAAAAACATGTCGAGTGCGAGGATTGCCATAATCCTCATTCAGTACAGAATGAGGCAGAAGAGGCCCCATTAGCACCTGGCGCAATGCGTAACGTCTCTGGTATGACCATATCCGGAGGTTTTATCCAACAGGTTCAATACGAATACGAAGTGTGTTTTAAGTGTCATGCGGATAATCCTGACCGGGTTCAATCAGACATTACCCGGCAGCTAACACAGACAAATACGCGTTTAGAATTCGACCCAGGTAACCCTTCTTATCATCCGGTAGTTTCCCCCGGTGTTAATCAGGATGTGCCAAGTCTGATCCAGCCCCTCGCCATTACGAGCATAATATACTGTACAGATTGTCATAATTCAGACAGTCGCTCAGGCCTTAAAGGTCCTCATGGTTCGAATTATTCGCCAATTCTAAGAGATAATTATGAAACGGCGGACTTTACTCAGGAAAGTGTATTTTCATATGCGCTTTGCTATAGATGTCACAGCAGAAACAGTATTTTAAATGATGAAAGTTTTCCGAAGCATTCTAAACATCTGGAGAATGAAATTCCCTGTTCGATTTGTCATGACTCACATGGTATAAGCGCTGCTCAGGGTTCCTCTACCAATAACAGCCATCTGATAAACTTTGACACATTTATCGTCAGTGCTGACTCAACAAACGGACGTTTAGAATTTCAGGATTTAGGTGTTTTTAGAGGACAATGTTTCTTAAAATGTCACGGCAAAGAACACTCGCCGGAGTCATATTAATGGTGAAAAAGATCAGATTTTTTTGAGTGAATAATATTAAAGCTAAGTAAGAGAAAAGGAACAAGTTGATGAAAACAAAAATTATTGTTAAAGTTTTAGTGGGAACAGTAATAATTGGCGGCGGCATTGGTTATTTCATGTACCAGGCAATGCAGTCATCCTGGTCCTATTATTACTCAGTCGATGATTTTGTAGCTAACAGCTCTGCTGTTAAAAGTCATTCACTTCGTATTGCAGGCAAGGTCAAGCCTGGCAGCGTAAAACGTGATATTGAAAAAATGAATTTAACATTTACATTGACCGGCTCAGATAATGAAGTCTCCATCTATTATGCAGGGTCAGTGCCGGATAATTTTGTAGATGATGGAGAAGTTGTTGTCGAAGGTCGTCTGGAGGCTTCCGGTGTTTTCCAGGCAGATATGCTTATGACACGATGTGAATCCAAGTATAAAGCGAAAGTGAAATAAACAATGATCGAATTAGGACGTTTTGCCCTTCATCTCGGGTTTTTTTTAAGTGTATACGCAGTTTTGATAGACCTGTTGGGTTTGTGGAAGAAGGAGAGGGGTCTGGTTACAAGTGGTCGTAATGCAACTACAGCATGTTTATGCTGTCTTACTATTGCGATGGTTGCTCTTTGGGTGTTAATGTTCAGATGCGACTTTGCGGTCAAATACGTAGCCGAACATACCTCGAAAGATTTGCCTATGGCGTATAGATTCAGTGCGTTATGGGCTGGTGCCGCGGGGTCTTTGTTATTGTGGTTGTGGATGCAGGTTGGATTTGTTGTGTTGGTGTTTAGTAAAACTCAAGGGCCACATAGAGGTTTTGCCGCTGGTGCCAGGGCTATCGCAAATTTAGTTTCTGTTTTCTTTTTACTTGTCCTGATATTTGATAAAAATCCTTTTGCATTGTCAACGGTAGCCCCTGACGATGGATCAGGAATGAACCCGCTTTTACAACACCCGGCGATGGTGCTTCATCCACCTACTCTTTTTATTGGCTATGCGGCTCTTATTATTCCTTTTGCCTGGGCAATTTCGTCATTAAGAGAAAACCGCCTTAGCAAAGCTACTCCTTTTTTTGAACAAGTGCAAAGCTGGATATTGTGGGCGTGGATGTTTTTGACTGTAGGCATCGTTCTCGGAGCGTGGTGGGCCTATGAGGAACTTGGTTGGGGAGGTTACTGGGCCTGGGACCCGGTGGAAAATTCTTCACTGATGCCTTGGCTGACGGCAACAGCGCTATTACACTGTTCAAGAACCTACAGAAGGAATACTTCTATCGCGACGTGGCTGGTAATAATGAGTATTGTTTCTTTTAGTTTATGTATTTTTGGGACATTTCTTACGAGATACGGACTGGTTTCAAGTGTTCATGCTTTTCCAGAGCCTGGGTTGGGGATTTTGTTCATGGTTTTAATAGCCATTATCTGGATTATTGTTATAGCACTGTTTTGGTATTCATTTAAACATAGAGAAATCGCTGCCAAAGATTCTATAGCTTCGGGACCGAAAGTTATCATTCTAAATAACTGGTTAATGGTATTGCTGACATTTGTTGTATTCGTCGGTACGCTGTTTCCATTCTTCAGCGGTTTGTTGACCGAGCAGAAAATCACTCTCAAACCCGAGTACTTCACAAAAATCACCGCCCCCGGTGGTTTGCTGCTTTTATTCCTAATCGGTGTCTGTCCACATCTGTTATCCGGCAGGATGAGGTCGAAATGGCGGATAATCAGTATGGTGGTCAGTGGAATAATTATTCTGGCAGCCTGGTTTATCTTTCATAAGTTGGCGATTATCTGCTTTATCATATGTGGGTTTGCTGCTGTAAATCTGACAGGTGATTTTCTAACCAGGTTAATGAAGAAGAAAGCTAAACGTCCGCAAAGTCTGTTTTCACACCCTCGTCTAAGGTGGTATGGCGCGAGAATCGTACACATCGGCGTTGTCCTGGCATTTGTAGGTATTGCCGGCTCCGGAGGCTATGAGACAGAGAGCCAGGCGGCATTAAAGGCTGGTGACCATATGACTGTAGGCGGATATAAGCTGGTGTTTGAAAAGTTAAGGACTAACCATGGCGCCAATTTTACCGATTTAACCGCAGATATATCAGTCTATGACAACAGAGTATCAAAGGAACCTAACAGCCCAGCAACTTTTAAGCTAAGCCCCTCTAAAGCTTTTTACACAAAAAGCAATAAACCCACAAGTGAAGTGGATATCAGGAGAACTCTTGGCGGGGACCTGTATGTTGCTATTGATGACGTCGACAATAGCAGGGGCATAGTGCGGCTTAGAGTCCTAATCAAACCATTGATTAATTGGATTTGGATTGGAAGCAGTATGACGATAGTGGGAACTATACTTGTTTTAATTTCGCTTTACCTGCGAAAATTTACTATAGTTGAAAGTGAGGGCAAGAGTATATAAAATGAGTAATTTAAAATGGATTTTATTGGTGGTTTGTATGCTATTCGTGGTTTGGCCGTTACTTTCGAAGCGGTCTGAAACTAAGGATTAGTAAAGAATGAGGAAAGAGAGAATGCAGCAAAGATTGAAATATCTTTTCCTGATAATGGTACTGTTTTTTTGCTCTAAGCCATGTTTGGGCGAGGAATATTCCCCATCAACGCTTACTATCGAAGTTAGAAACGGTACCGCAAATGGTGCGGCGGTGACAGGTGATGAAATTAGCGTCGCAGTATATCATCATGCTGAGTTGCTGAAAACTTTAGACAGCAAGGTCCGGGTCGACGGGAAGGTCGTTTTTGAGGACGTTCCGGCAGATGACCATGTTGTTGCTGTTGCCAGGGTAAAACACCAGGATATGATGTTTAGCAGCAAGGCTATTGGGCTGAGTTCCGGTAGAAGTAAACACAATGGTTTCGTGCAGGTTTTTGATGTTTCTAATGACCAGTCAAAACTTTCGATAACGACACATCATTTTATAATAAAGATCCAAGGCGGGGCTTTGCAGATAACCGAATATATGCAAATTAAGAATTCTTACGATAAGGCAATATCATCGAAGGATTCTGCAATTAATGGCGCAGTTTTAGAACAGATACTGCCCCTGGGATTTAAGAACCTGCAATATTTAACTTATTTTGAGAAAAACGCAATTGTTGTAACAGATGAAGGTTTCTATGATACGATGGGTGTTCCGCCGGGCGAATTCCATGCTGGATTTTCATATACACTTGATATTGATTCGAAGATAATGGATATTTCGAAGAAATTCTCTTTGCCTACATCGAGTTTTATGGTTTTCGCCGAACTTGGCCAGGTACAGCTGCAAGGTCTTGGTTCGCCATCTAATCGGGCAACCGGTTCAAATGGAGTTCCAATAAATTATTACAGGATGTATGAGATTTCTCCCGGCCAGGAAATCAAGTTTCAACTTGCAGGATTCAACGTCGATACAACCAGCCGAACTGAATGGATAATTTCAGCGGCAGTTTTTGGCGGTGTGCTGGTATTGGTGCTCTTTAAATTATATACGAAAAGAGATGTTACTACAGACTCCTAAATTTTACGGGATTTGATGAATAGTAAAGAAGAAAAAAGCTGCACAAATAATACGGTTATAAATATCAGTTCGGTCGGAAAATTCTTCGCATCAAAACCGGTTTTAAAGGACATAAACGTTTCGATAATGCGTGGTCAGTCCGTCTGTTTATGCGGCATTAATGGGGCAGGCAAAAGCACTCTTTTCAGGATTATTACCGGTCTCTTACAGCCGGACAGGGGTTCGGTTAAAATAAATGGGTATGATGTCAGCAGAGAGCCTGAGAAAAGCAAAGCCTGCCTTGGCGTGATATCGCACAAGAGTATGGTGTATTCGGAACTAACTGTCCTTGAAAATATTCTTTTTTTTGCCACTTTGTATGGCGTAGAAGACGGCGGTGCTCGTGCAAATGAACTTCTTAAAGATGTCGGGCTTTTCTCCTACAGATATGATAAAGCCGGTATTCTTTCGCGTGGACTACTTCAGCGTTTAGCTATTGTACGGGCACTTATTCATGAGCCTGTGCTTTTGTTGGCAGATGAGCCTTTTACGGGTCTGGACAGCGAAGCAAGCCGGCATCTAATTTCCGTATTGAATAACTTCAATGAAAATGGCGGCACTGTAGTAATGACTACCCATGATATAAGGATTGGTTTGCAATGCTGCGAACGCGTGTTGGTTTTGGATGGAACAAAATTAATCTTTGATGCGCTGAAGTCTGAAATAGATATTACACGTTTTTCACAAGACTATCTGGCATACGCAAGGGCAGAAGTATGAAGTATTTCTGGCAAAGCTTTAAGGCTATCTTTATTAAAGATATTGTCACCGAACTTCGGACAAAACAGACTTTACCTACCATGATAGTGCTTGGAATGTTAATAGTCTGGATATTTCGAATTGCTTCTGAGGCAATTTCGACACAGGTTGATATCGTTGGCCCTGCAGCATTATGGATAGCCTTTTTGTTTGCAGGTCTTTTGGCACAGGAGAGGTCTTTTGCAGTCGAACAACAACAAGACTGTATTTACGGGTTATTATTAGCGCCGGTTGATGTCGGAACAATTTATCTGGCCAAGCTGATTGTGAATATCGTGATATTGTGCATCTTCGAGGCTATTATTGTTCCATTTGTCTGTTTAGCTTTTCGGCTTAATCTTCACGGCAATTGGCTTAAACTAATAGTAGTATTATTGCTCGGCAACATTGGAATTTCCAGTATTGGAACTCTGTTTTCAGCTATCATACAAATTACTCGAACTCTTTTAAGTATTCTTGTGCTTGTTGTACTTATGCCAATGATGATACCCGCGACTTTTGCGTTGCTTGTATTATTCGGTGTTATCGATGCTGAGCTTGCCGGTTCAGGCGCACTTGCATTTGTAGGGACTTTCGACGTAGCAGTGGGATATATGGTAGCGTTTGATGCGGTATTTGTGGTGGCATGCTCATTTTTATTCGGTTTTCTAATAAAGGAGTAATGGAATGAGACGGATTTTGTTTGCATTTACTTTTGTCATGTTGCTGGCGGCGATGTGGTTATCTCTGACAGCGGGACGAATAGAAGGCCCATCGGCTCATCCGGAGTCACCTGTTCGTAATATACTTTATGTTCATGTCCCCAGTTCGATATGCGCTCTGCTGTGTTTTTGTGTAATTTTAGTTACGTCAATCGGTTATCTTAATACAGCAAATCTGAAGTGGGACATGGTATCAGCATCGGCAGCGGAAGTTGGGGTAATCTTCGCAACAGTGCTCAATGTGACAGGTATGATTTTTTCGCGAGCGGAGTGGAGTACCTGGTGGACTCCAAGTCTTCGTCTTTTTTCGTCAGCGGTTTTGTGGTTCCTTTATGTTGTTTACTTGATTCTTCGAGCAAATCTGCCCGGCTCTCGGGTGCGCAAAGCAAGAGTGTGTGCGGTATTTGGTATTATTGGATTTTTGGTTGTCCCTATGGTCTATGCCAGCGCAAGGTTTCTTCCCGATATTCATCGACCAAGCTTTAGTCTTGACCTGGGCGTGCAAAGAGTCACTTTTTTTCTCAATATGATTTCCACTGTGCTTTTGATGGTGTGTTTGATTTGGCTAAAAACCGATATTCTGAAAAGTGAAATAGAATTAGAAAAACAATCCATTGATTAACGGAGAGCGTAAATATGTTTTACCTTTGTTTGGCAATTTCATTTTTGTGGGCAATTCACATTGCCTATCTGTTCGTGCTTGACCGCCAGGTACGGAATCTCGGCAAAAGACTAAAGGCTCGTATGGAAACTTTGCAGGATCAATAGAACAGCTTTTTTGTGCCGGCTTACTTTGAATCAATACTCAATTACCGGCGGCGCAAGCTCAAGTCTGGCGGACATTCCAAACTCAAGTCTTCTCATTTTTGAGAATTACAAGCTGCTTATGTTTTAGATGTGGGAATTAATCAGAGTCGGGAGCATATAGCAACCCTGTTCTTATTTTTTTAGGGGGTCGTATAAGCACTGTCAATGGGCTTTTTCGGAAAATATATACTCTTGAGGCTAAAAGGGCGAAATCTGGCACGTAAATTGCCGAAAATATCAATGGGTAATTTCTATCTATAATTGTTACCGCAAAAACATAATTGGTGACGGAGGTGCCAAAACTTTAACAGTAGTGGAAAATTGCTTCCGAAAATGGTCGTGATTGCAATCCAGGTTCGGGAGAAGAGCTTATATGCCTAAATATAAAACAAAATTCGATAGCAACCGCTGGGGTTTTCAAAAAAGATTCCTTTTAGCTTTACTATTGCTATTGGCTGGGCGGATTTTAATTCATAATTTTACTGGTTCAGACATTGTGCCGGCCCAGGCTTCTGTCGATCGCAGTGACTTAAATGGTGATGGATATGTTGACCTTGAAGACCTGAAGATATTCAGCATTAAAAAACTTAAAAAAAGCTGGGAGGCCGTTGAATGGTGCCCGTGGCTTGAACGATATGGCGGCAAGTATGACAGACAGTACGCAGTTCTGATGGACTTTATTTGGGAGTGGTTTGACTGTGGAGGGGCAACAGACCCCAACGATCCGAATGTTCCCGGTGAAGACCCTCTGGCAGTAGTACATGCCAATAGCTATCCGACACGCCTTACATTTGGTCCGAACGGCAATCTTTATGTTAGTGATGTGAAGATCGGCTCCGTTTTTATTTACGACCCGAATCTTGTTCTGCTTGGCGAACTTAAAGGACTTGGAAAGCCTATTGGCATTGCTGTTGATGCCGCCGGCAATATGTATGTCGGCTGTGATGATAAGGACAGCATAGAGATATATGATCCTAACGGCACAAAAAAAGCAACATGGGCACAGGGAAGAACTAAGATACCCACAGATATGGACTTTGATCGTGATGGTAATCTTTATATTGCCGATGTTCAAAGCAGGGTGGTGTGGGTGTATGACTCTGATGGGAAGGCCTTGAGCAACATCGGTAACGGCGAACTTCATACCCCAATATCTGTTGATATAGCTTATCGTGATGATGGTACCGGTGGTGAGATTGGAGAACTTTATGTCGCTGACCAGGGGACCAGCTTAATTAGGGTCTATGATTTACAGGGTTTTCTGGTACGCCTTTATGGTGGAGAAGTTACAAAATCGATGATGGGTGGGGGGTACAAATGGGAAGGCAAATTTGTAAAGATTCAGAGTATTGCGATAGATCCCAACGACACAGTTCATGCCGCTGACATTTACCTGAACAAGATCCAGATACTAAATTCCCAGAGCGGTAGTTTCATTAGTGCTTATAGCGGATTCGGAACTGCACCAGGACAGATTAACCTGCCTATGGATATTGCAATTAATGATTTGGGTCAGGTTATTGTGGCAAATTCTGAAAATGGCAGAGTTGAGATAATCTATTCGCCATAGAGAAATTAGGGAAGTAGAGTTAATGTTGAATAGAGCCGGTTACATATTTTTGCTTTCCACGGCAATTATTCTTGTCGTTGCGGCTGATGGTACAGCTGCGCAATTTGCCAGGCCGGATGGTACAGAACCCTCATCATCCGGCTGGACAGCTACAGGTGCGCCTACTCTACACGAAGCGACTGATGAGACTGCTGTAGACGATGCTGATTACATGACTACCGGCGGCAGCGCCACTGGCGAACTGAGCCTCTCTGATATCGCTGATCCAGGCGTTGATACAGGACATATCATAAGGTTCAGGATGATTAGTACCGGCAGCAAGGGCGGTGAAAGGTTAGATTTCAGATTACTCCAGGGCTCTACGGAGATAGTGGCCTATGGTAATTTACAATCCAGAGGTTCGTATACAACTTTTGTTTACGCGCTGGATGCAGCTACCGTTGCCAACATCAGTAATTACTCAGATTTGCGGTATGAAGCTTCAACTACCAGTGTTGATAGCGGCGAAGAGATGAGAATTAGCTGGATGGAACTCGAAGTGCCGGATGCCAGCGGTGCAACAGCCCCCACTCTTTCAAGTTCCACAGTAACAGGGGTAGACACCACCAGCGCCACGCTTGGGGCGACCATCACCGACAACGGCGGAGATTCCTCGCTAACATGGGGGACCGTCTGGAAGGTATCGTCTCCGGTTCTCGTTACCGACAACCCCAGCAACAACAGTGGAACGGTCAGTGCACCTCCCAACTATCCTTTTAGTGAACTTCGCAATTCCCCCGCAATGCCTGCGGGAACGCAGATATACTATAGAGGATACGCAACTAATTCTGAGGGTACCGGTTATTCGTCAGAGGAGTCTTTCTATACCGAGCCGACCCAGGCTGCCGATGCCAACTTCGCCAATGTCACTGAGACAGGGATGAGGATTACCTGGACAGCCGGCGGCGGCGATGGAAGTATTGTGGTTGTTAAGCAAGGCTCAGCCGTAGACGCTGTTCCGGTTGATGGAACTGCACATAACGGCAGTACGGTCTTCGAGAGTGGTGATAACCTCGGTGGCAATAACTATGTTGTGTATAGAGACACAGGTACTCAGGTTGACATTACCGGCTTGACGCCCGGTGCAACATATCATGTTGCTGTTTACGAATACGCAGGTTCGGGAAGTTTGATTAATTATCAGCAGGATAACGCTCCAATAGGAAACGATACAACAACAGGAGGCGGTCCTGTAGCGCCCACGCTTTCAAGTTCCACAGTTTCAGGGGTAGATACCACCAGTGCTACACTTGGTGCGACTATCACCGATAACGGCGGAAATTCCTCGCTAACATGGGGAACTGTCTGGAAGACATCGCCTGGGGTTCTGGTTACCGACAACAACAGCATTAACAGTGGAACGGTCAATGCACCTCCCAACTATCCTTTTAGTGAGTTGCGCAATTCCCCGGCAATGCCCGCGGGAACAGAGATTTTCTACAGAGGATACGCAACTAATTCTGAGGGTACCGGCTATTCTTCGGAGGAGTCTTTCTATACCGAGCCGACCCAGGCTGCCGATGCCAACTTCGCCAATGTAACTGAGACAGGGATGAGGATTACCTGGACAGCCGGCGGCGGTGATGGAAGTATCGTGGTTGTTAAGCAAGGCTCAGCCGTAGACGCTGCTCCGGTTGATGGAACTGCACATAACGGCAGTACAGTCTTCGAGAGTGGTGACAACCTCGGTAGCGATAACTATGTTGTGTATAGAGACACAACCACGCAGGTTGATATTACCGGTCTGGATCCGAATACAACTTATTATGTTGCGATTTATGAATATGCAGGCTCAGGTAGTCAGATAAATTATCAACAGGATTCTGCGACTACGGGTTCACAAAATACTGCAGAAGCGGTGGTTTCGGAAGGACACAATAACTCTCAGAGTATTGAATGCCTGTATTGTCATAATATGCACGATGCCCTTGTCCCCGAGGGAACCGGCCAGGAAATAGTTTGTAAAAGTTGTCACAATATACCATCTATGGGTGCCGGGCCAATGGCTGATGTAAATAATCATGTGGTAGACGGTGGCGCGACGATTGTTGATTGTGGTTCCTGTCACGAAGTTCATAATGGTTATGATTTTACTACCACAGATACCCATCCCGATGGTATCACAACCCAGAACCTGAAGCGGATTCGCTGGGACATAGCTAAATACGAGCCAAATGCAGTAGAACCTGCTGTTCTTCATGACCCTAACGTGCTTGCTTTCGACCAGTCCCCCTGGAACGGAGTCTGTCAGGCCTGTCATACTACCACGAGCAAACATCGTAATGACGGAACAGGTGATCAGACCCATGAAATAACCAACCCGGACGGTTGCGCTTTATGCCATACTCATGATACTGGTTTTTCCGCTTCCGGCGGTGGTTGTACTGCCTGCCATGACAAAGTTCAGGATGACGATACTGGTGATGGTGTTCCTGCCAGAAGAGCAATTGTTGGAGGTTCAGGTGACTTTAGTCTGGCGTCGCATCATGTAGCTGGTGGTTCGGCTACGGATGCTGATTGCGCTGTCTGTCATATGGAATCTGAAACCGGCCACAAAAACGGTTTAATCGACCTGCGTAATCCCGACACAGGGGGTGCTATTACAGGATTCTTACAATTCACGAGAAACACTTCGTCCAACAATTTAGAATCGTGGGTTACGGATGTCCAGAACGACTTATGTATGAAGTGTCACGATGCCGATGGGGCCACAGTTTCCGCAATAGATCCCAACTTTCCGCTACAGCCATTTTCATCGAACACTCGCAATGCTCCAAATATTTTTGCAGCCCTGGATACAGGAAATACCTTCTTCCATCCCGTCAGAGGTGCCGCAAATAATCCGTTCTGTACCGGTGTCGGCGCTGCGAGTACGATGGAATCTCCGTGGAACCAGAATGATGACCATAACGTAATATCCTGCTTCGATTGCCACGGTGTCAACGGTCATGGCGGAGCCAACAACTACAACCTCAAAACGCAGATAACCGGCACGAGCGACGCTGCCGGTATAAGAACATTCTGCACCAGTTGCCATAAAGACGGCAGCTACTTCAGTGGTAACACAGGGTCAGACTTTTCAGACCATTCCAGGGGTCAGCACCGCGACAATCCCTACGCCTGCCGAGGCTGTCATGCAGGTCAGGTTGACGATGACGCAGACGCATTAAGTGACAATGGTGGTAGGAATCCGCAGATAATGATTCACGGCGGCAGCTTCACCTGGGACTCCGAATCGGAAACACCCGGCGTTGCCACAGACACCTTCATGTTCGGCGGCTGGCTTGGCGGTCTGGACCCTGTCACTCGTAATTGTTTTGGTGGAGGTTGTAGTCACACAACAGGCTCGAAGAACTGGTAAGCAATCTGTGATTTGCTGGCATTTCGGCAAACATATCATTATAATCAAGCAAGCTGCAAGGACAAAGTAAGAAAGAATTTTGAGGAAGAACCTTAAAATGTCGTATCGGCATGCATTGTCAACCGTTCTGTTGAATACACTAAGTTCTCCAAGGCTTGCCCTTGTGCTTGTCTTGCTGGTTATCGTATTTTCATTGGCAGGGGCAATTCTGCCTCAACACGGCGGTATGGATAGTGCCGATATTGCAGCCTGGCAGAAGGCTCACCCTGTGATAACTTCTACTTTTAAGCCGATAGGTGCTTTTAATGTATTTCGTTCGTGGCCCTTTCTGGTGATTATACTCCTGCTGGCGATCAACACTTTGACCTGTACGATCTTTCAATTTAAGGCCGAAGGCAGATTCTATGGTCATAGTAACATCTCACCGATTGCAAAACTCGGGTTTCTTTTGCTCCACCTGAGCATCATAGCTATATTGATTTGCGGTTTTTATACCGCCGCCACCGGGCTTGATGGCAGAGTAATATTAACCGAAGGGCAAAGCTTTACCGAAGAACATGACAGCTACCAGCGGCTTGTCGAGGGGCCTCTCCGGGGCGAGCAGCATCGGGGTTTTACAGCGAAATTAAAGAAAGTCCAGACTCAATATCAAAAGCAGCACCTGCTTGATATAACCTCAGAGATTGAAATTTACTCTGGCAGGAACAAAATAACCGATGGAATTATCAAGGTTAACTACCCCTTTATATATGATGGTATATCATTTACTTATGACGATAACGGCTTTGCGCCTCGCCTTTTGATTCAGAACAAAAACACAGGCAGGGTCATTGTCGATTCTTTTGTTGCACTGAAAACTTTTCGTCAGGGCACAGAGATTGAATATCGTGATTTCCTGCCGCTGCCGTTCTTTGAACACCAGACCATCGTTACTGTTTATCCGAGTTTCACCCGCAATAACGGCAAACTGGAACAAACCGGCCAACAGCCTGATAATCCTCTGGTCCTGGTGGAAACGACAGATGATTTCGGCCAGGTGCTCTCTTTGATTGAAGTGCCTCTCGGTGAGAAAAAAACGCTCGGTGAGTACGATTTCACTTTCAAGGACCTGAGACGCTGGGCATCATTTAGAATTGTTGAAGATAGAGGTTACCTGTTCGTTTGTATATCACTATGGTCAGGTGTGGCCTCTTTGTTTCTAAGGTATATCCCTGATATGCTTAAATGGTTTAAGGTAAATGGAAACCAACAAGGTTGAATCGATAGTTTATGTTTAGCTCGACGTAAAGTTATGATAAGATTATTTGTCAATACCGAACAAACGGAGCAATAAAACAATGCCAAAACCTGAAATAATTTTTTTCTGGTCAACTATACTTTTTTATATAGTTGCATTTTGTTTTTATATTTCAGGTTTTTTAACCGCAAAACCGAGATTGATAAAATTTGGGTGCAGGTTTCTCTGGCTTGCCTTTTTGCTGCATACCGCAACTGCGATAATCCGATGGATTTCCGGGGCTCATCCGCCTGTAACAGATACTTATGAGTTGAATCTTACAGGTACATGGTTTACCGTCCTTATATTTCTGATTGTTGAGAAGTTCCGCAGAGCCGACAGCCTGATTGCCCTTATTCTAATACCTGTAGTATTTTTAATTCTTGGCCACGGATTTACTTTAAGGACAGAAGCTACATCGATGGGCCCTGCGTATAAAAGCCCATGGCTTGTGGTGCACGTCGTTTTTGCCTGGCTGGCATTTGGAGGCTATGTAATCGCCACCGGTGCTGCGGTACTGCTGCTGCTAAAGGAAAAATTTGCTTCGTCCAAATCGGCAGCGGCTATTCCTGAATCCGAATCACTGGATGTCACTTGCTATCGCTTCATAGTGCTCGGATTTATCAATCACGCGATAATGCTTGTCTCAGGAGCTATCTGGGCCAAAAACCTCTGGGGCCGATATTGGAGTTGGGATGCTTTGGAGACATGGTCTTTGATTTCATTTCTTGTCTATGCACTCTTTTTGCATACAAGAGCTTTTCTCGGATGGAAAATGAAAAAGGCCGCATACCTTGCGGTAATCGGTTTTATCGTAATAGCAATCTCTTTTTGGGGCACCCAGTGGTTCGCTCCTTCGCCGCATCCCGGCCCGTAAAGACAGAAAGATAATTATTGAAAATATTATACCCTTAAGGGTCGTAAAAGTCCGCGGATAGACGTGGAAATTCAGTTGAGATCAGTATAGTTAACGACAGGAGGTAGTTTTTCCTTGGCTTTACTTGTTTTGTTGAACAATTTTCTTCATGACTTCAGTGCCGCAGGCTGGCTTTTCGCGGCAGTAGTTCTGTGTTCACTTCTTCGCAAGAATGAAACTGATGATAAACAGGTTTATAAAATACTGGTTGATACAATTAAAACCGTCCTGCTGTTGATGCGTCTGAGTTTTGTAGGGATAGTAGTATTCGGCGTGATTCGCACGCTAACATACAAAAGTTACGAATGGAGTCCTGCCGCAGGGCAGGGGCAGGTAACGCTCCTTGCCGTTAAGCATATTTTCTTTACATTTGTGTTCCTTGTAGGACTGAATTACTATATAAAAGCGTCTAAGTTGACAAAAAAATTTAATTATGAAAAAGAATAAAGTATTACTTATCACGCCGCCATACCACTGCGGAGTTGTCGAATCTGCCGGAAGATGGCCGAATCTTGGCTTCATATATATTGCAGGTGAACTCGAAAAAGCCGGATTCGAGGTGGAAATCTACGATGCCATGTCAAAGTTTGACACCTTTGAGCAAATTCGTGAAAATATACGAACATCGCAGCCGGATTTTGTAGGCGCAACAGCAATCACAGCGACGATAAATGATGCGATTACAGTGCTCAAAATCGCCAAACAAGAGCTTAGTGAAGTAACAACTTTCCTTGGTGGTGTCCACCCAACCTTTTGCTATGAGGAAATACTTTCAAACAACAGCAAATGGATTGACTATTGTGTTATAGGCGAAGGCGAACTAACTGCACCCCAACTTCTCACTGCCCACAATTCTGACGCCGATATTTCAAAAGTCAAAGGCATCGCATTTGTAAAAAATGGGAAAATTGAATGTACTCCAGCCAGACCCTTCATCGAGAACCTCGATACTCTCTGTCCTGCATGGCACCTGGTGACATGGTCGGATTACCCACTTTATTTCATCGATGATTCTACCGTTGCAATAGTAAGTTCTTCTCGCGGCTGTACACACGAGTGCATTTTTTGCTCGCAGCACAAATTCTGGCAGGGTTCATACAGGCAGCGAGATCCTGACAAATTCGTTGCAGAAATCGAACACCTTGCAACGAAATACGGAATAAACGTTTTCTTCATCGCAGACGAATACCCTACATACTCGAGGCCGCGATGGGAAAGAATTTTAGACCTACTCATTGAAAAGGACCTTGGTATCCATATTCTGCTCGAAACCTGCGTACAGGACATACTCCGCGATGCTGATATAATCGACCGTTACCGTAAGGCAGGCATATTATTCATTTACGTTGGTGTAGAGGCGACAAGTCAGCAGCGACTCGAAGAATTCAAAAAGGAAACCGGCTTCGAAGATTCAAAGCAGGCCTTAAAAATAGTTCGCGAAGCCGGCATGATTATCGAAAGTTCACTGATACTCGGCACACCTGACGAAACACCAGAAACTATTAAAGAAACTTTGAAATTAGCCAAAGAATACAACGCCGACTTCATGCATTTTCTGTTGCTTGCACCCTGGCCGTATGCTGATATGTATGAAAGCTTAAAACCTTATATCGAGATTACGGATTATTCGAAGTATAATCTCGTCGAACCGATCATAAAACCGGTGAACATGACACGCGATGAACTTATGAAAGCGGTATTAAACTGCTACAAGGAATATTATATAGCCAAACTTCCACAATGGGCACAGATGAAAGACAATCCGTTGAAAAAATCCTGTATTATCAAGGGCATGAAAGCTATTATCGATAACTCATTTCTTAAAGACCATATGAAGGGCTTAGGTACAATGCCCACAAGTGTTCTCAAGCTTGTTGATGATCTCAAGTGATACTGAATCGATATTGTCCGCCTAAAATATCCTTGTTGCTGCAACCGACATAATATACTGATCTCGATTGAATTTTCCCGTTTATCCGCCTGCTGCGACGAGCGAAGCACGGCGAGCGGGTAAGTATCTTAAAAATAATTATGGCTTTATTCGCGGGCATTTATTACCCTTAAGGGTATACATAAGCTATTTTCCTACCACAGTAGTATTAATTTCTTTTTGTGATTATTCCCTCCTGTGGCAAAGATTTCCCGATTTTTACTCGACCATAGTCCGAAAGTATCGGGTTAAACAGATTGAATACGAGCAGTTTTTCGGTCCTTGCTAAATCCCGTTCAAAAATCCCCTGCCCGGTTTGTTCCACTTTCCATTGTTTCTTATATTTTAAATAAGAGCAGGTAAACATCCTGGATTTGTGGAAGTACTCAAGAAGTAGAGAGTGGGGTAATCGGGGAAATGAATAGAAGAGCCCTCATAATGCTTGTGGTCGGCATTTTGTTTGTCCCTATGAGCATACCTGGACAAACACAAAAGCAGACCTCGCGTCATCATTTCCAGCTTTCCTGTAATACTTGTCATGCCCCTGCGTCGACCAACGCAAATGGGACAAATACAAGCGTAGGCGGCGTCAAAGGTGATATTAACCAACTGTGCACACTCTCAGGTTGCCATGATTTCGACCCGGCGTTGAACCATCCTGTTGGCGTTAGGCTTATGGGTGTAGTACCGGAAGATCTGCCTTTGGATAGTTATTCTAATATTACTTGTTTGACCTGTCACGAAGAGCCGGGATACTCGGACGATTTGAATTCTGATATAAAGAGTAATGAGTATTATCTACGTCGTCCCATGGGGGTACAATTGTGCAGTACATGTCATCTGGAAATCAACGGTACGTTGGCTGAACAATCTCACTGGCGTTTTTCTACGCGTGCACATTTGGGCACTATAAAGACAGGGCCTTCTTCGTCTAATGACCTAAACCAACTGCTTGGGGACATTGATCAGGAATCTCGTACGTGTTTAACTTGCCATGATAATGTTACTGTAACAATACCGCCCAGACATGAAACGTATAAACAAAAGAAAACGCGGTGGAAGTCAATGGCAAGTCACCCGATAGGAATGGATTACAGGTACACAG
>SDBV01001681.1_pt1 | contig 33182 bp, 50 predicted proteins | sample 2277081 | NCBI WGS metagenome assembly SDBV01 (sample SAMN10402039, study PRJNA504765) | marine sediment metagenome | isolation source: marine sediment core GS10_PC15, 223 cmbsf | place: Arctic Ocean: Southern Knipovich Ridge | collected 2010 | reverse complement strand
TTATCACCGAATTCGGTTGGGAGTATCAGACTATTCCTGGAGAGCGCGTGGCGATGGATGATATTAAGACAGCGGCTGATATCTATGCTGTTTATGACAACATTAAAATCGCGCTTATTTGGGGCTTGATGGGAGGATATGGCGACATCCACAACCAAACCCAAAGACTGATTGAACCAGTTACTGATTTAGCCCTGTCCTATGTGCCGCCAACTACTGAGCCTGAGCCGCCTAAGCCGCCACAGGAGACCTTCGAGCAATATTTCTGGAACAAAAGCATAGAGCATCAGTGTATCTCCATGAATGCGGAGTCTGCTTTACAGAATGCTATGGTGGCCGATGGCCTGACGCCGGTTGGTACTGAGGTCTGGGATTCCTATGCCGGAACCGCTTACGCCTACCGTGGGGCCGAGGACACGGCAGGCATCATTCCCAGGCGCACATATATTGTCGAAGTGCCTCCTGCCGGTGAGCCGTGGTCCGTTTTCTGGTTTGATAAACCTGACGATAAACTAGTTGTTCCACCAGTGTTCCGATTAACACATTGGCCAGCGAATACTTATTACGTCTCTCAATATTATGGGGCGCGTCCAGATCATTACGGCAAATATTGCGATGCGAATAAACTTTGCCTGCCCGGACATAATGGTTGGGATATCCCCATTCCAATGGGCGGACCATTCAAGTGCGCCGTAAGTGGCGAGGTTATCTGGGTATCTGACCACAGACCTTCTGGTGGACCATCTGATTATGGCTGGCACGTGCGGGTTAGGACTGGGGGATATGTAATCATTTACGCACACATGGCAGCCTCTCCGCCTGTAGCTGTAGGCGATATGGTAGTTGGCGGCCAGGTGCTTGGCTTCAGCGGAAATACCGGCGCTTCATCAGGGCCACACCTACATTTTGAAATACGGCACTGCCTGACAAGCCTCCCTGAATGGCCATGGTGCATAATAGATTGTTCTCCATTCCTTGAGCCTTTGCGTAACAATCTACCTGAACCAGACAATGTAGATATGCTGCCTTATTTCCAGGTCGTGCCGGTTGGCGTCGGACCATTTTATGTATTCCAGCATAGTAATGGCGTGACCGAGAATATCCAGCATCAAATGGGGAACGGCGAGGTCTATATCGTTAAGAACCACCAGTACGAGCACTTGCGAGTGACCAATAGCCATATCGAGCGACTAGAGGACACTAGTCCTGGCAATAACCAATTTTATATGCTGGATGATGGTTATGGTTGGTCGAGATGGTGCCCAAGATTTTGGCGACCAGGCGACAAGTTCTTCAGATCCCCTGATATCCGCGTGTTCGAAAAAGGTGGTCAAAAACCTTGTGTCATGTTAAAGGAAGATTTGGGTGTCGGTAGCTGGCTCAGATTCGAGGACTGGCTGCCTACCTGGACATCGCCTAAATCTAACGCTTCGCCAAATGGTATAACATTGGCCGAAGTCTCGCATTTCTCTTTCGCCTGGACGCATGATGGTCCTTCACTAGAGGATTATTGGTTTGCAAAAGGCGTGGGCCTAACGCAATGGATGAATAATTCTGGCGACCATTCCTGGATTAGCGATCTGCCACAGGGACGGCAACCGCTTGACCGTGAAGTGATTAACTGTTTATAATCTCCTTTCTCCTCTTCTTGTCTCGGTATGGGTTCCGAGTTAAGCCCGATTGTGTTCAGACAGTCGGGCTTTTTGTTTTTAATAGTGTTCGTTATAGGTGCTAGTTACCAGCCTTGATACCAGTCTGGAAAATAGTCCCAGGTTACATACCAGTCATCGATTAGCCAGTAGAGCCAGGGTGGGGGGGTTTCGGCTATCCAGAGGGCATCGAAATAGAGGACGGTTCGGTTATAAACACGGTTGTAGCCGATGGTGACGGCCGGGCCGGTGTCTACACAGTGCATGGCGAAGTCAATGGCAGGGAAGACGACTGTTCCTCCTAACAGATCAGGGTGACAGGCTCCGGCAGTGAACCACATGTCCGCAGTCAACGGGCCAATGGATACAGTCGTGCAATCATCGTTACAATTTATCCCGCCAAGAGATGGATCATAGAAAACCATCAGAGCAGGATAATCCGTTACCATTCTAGGTGGTGGTGGGCTGTAATCAGGCAATAGGCACAAAACGGCAAGTTCAATACATGTTTGTATCATCATGCTCTCCTATTCAGTTTTTTCTAAGCAGTTTTATGAGTTGGCTCAATTGTTCGCGTCTTAAATTGGCTTTAAGACCGATCGCGGTTTCTGATATATCGTAATGCTGTAGCACTTTCCCTACCGCCATTACAGCACTATCTGTTCTCATCCACTCCCTTGGCCGGGGATCTTTAGGTGGTTTTTTTGGCAATAAGCCCTTCTCTACTAGTAAATCATCCATGGTTGGCGTGAGTTTGTTATGGATTAGCAATTTGCTCAAATGACTTGAGTTTATTTCCCAAGCGTCTGCTAATCGATAGGGGATCTTAGCATACTCATCGCAGTCCAACACGCCTAGTATAGTGCTCTTAGCTTCGTCGCTCCGGGCGCTGGCACTGTATCTTGATGTCCTCATATAGCTCTCACGCATTTAAGGCGAAAATTAGGCACTTCTACGGCTTGTAGAGCTTTGATAAGACTATCTGTTCCTTTGTTTCTCTAAATAAAGAAACCGGGCTGCCATAAGCAGTCTCTGGCATATCGTATCGTGTCTGTGATGTGGCAATCGACGAATGCAGACTTTGTATATAAGTTCAGGCGTTTTACCTTCTTCAATCTCTTGCTCCAGCATTTCTGCCCAGCGCGGATAGGTGGATTGAAGAAAATCCCATGATTCCGCGTCGAATTCTGGTCCTAGATGTGGTAGGTCATCTGCATTTATTATTGTCATGTGCTTTCCCCAAACAAATCTAACTGCACGTGCTTCCCAAATATTTTCCGGGCCTCTCGGACCATGGCTCGATCTGTTACCAGGATAGACATGGCGCGTGATCGAAAGTTGTGGGTTCTGAATTCCTCATATTCTTCTTGTGTGTTGGCCATGAAATAGCCTCTGAATTCGCCATGGGAACTGGAGAGTATGAGAGCTCCAGTATTGCGTAGAGCCTGGATGGCCAGGCGCGTAGGGCGATCATTGTTATCGCCAAACATGCCGGCAAGTCTCCAGGCATTGATCGCGTTTTCTTTGCCGACATGGTTTTTTTCAAGGAAAAGCAAGAGCGCCTGTTTCCGGCCGGCCGCTGTTTCCTTAGCCTCCTGCAAATTAAAATCAGTATTAAGGTTTTCTACTACATGATCAATCAGGTCCATCTTTGCCTCCGTTACTCTGCGTTTTTCTATGTGATTCTGCTAACCCCTTAACATGATTGCGTAGTCGTTGCAATCTTATGATCCCACCAATAAAACCATCTTTTGTCATTGTGATGCTGTCGCCTATAAATGATTCATGCGTATTACCAATAAATGCTGCTAAAGCTGTGCCAATATCTTGTTCTATCCTATCAAGATCGTTTTCCTCAGCTTCCATCTTTGCCTCCAAGTCCAAGACTGATGTCAAATGGCAATGTTACCTGCACATTATTGGTCCTTTTAATGGCCAGCTTAATATACTCTGGGTTTAATTCTACCCCTAAGAATCTTTGACGATGTTTGACGGCGACTCGCCCAACCACAGACGTGCCCGAAAAAGGGTCCAGCACCAGGCAGCCGATTGGTTTATGTGGCGTGGTCTCATAATCATCGAGCAGTGAGGGATCCGCGTCTAACTCAGCTTGTGGTATTGGGTGTCTGGTGCCGTGGAAACAGGTCGGCTCAAATCCTACTGTCTCGCGCCGGACCAGCTTTCTGAGCGTGGACGAATCGGATTGTGGATTATAGGTTTTGAATTCGTTGTTGTGCTTTCGATCTGGCGCTGGTAGCATAATCTTTTTCAGGATTCTTTTCCAAGGATTCCCGCATTCTGGACAGCAGCCGGCTTCTGATGTGCCGGCAAGTATCATGGGCTCAACCAGCTTTTGTGGAAAGGCCGCGAAATGTGCTTCTGAATAGGACTCTGGCGCTATGGTCCAGACAGTTCTTTTATTTCTATAGCCATCTGAAATGAAGTAATGGGCGAAATCAAGATTCTCTATGTTTGAATCCTTATTTTCGGCGTGTTTTTTAGCCTTTGACGGCTTGTATTTATACCGTTGTCTAGTGTGTTTCGTATCAGCACCCTTTTCTCTTATGGCGAAGTGGTCATAAAAATATTTCTCTGATTTGGTTAGCAGGAAGACATATTCGTGGGCGCTTGTCGGCCGGTCTATTACGCTGCCCGGCAGTGGGTTGGGCTTATGCCAGATCACATCGCTACGCAGCCACCAGCCGCCGCGATGCGCGTCTATCCATTCTTTTTCTAGCCGTTCGACTTCAGCCCGGATTAGATCTGGCCATTCAGCGCGGCTATCATAACTCCCACTAATTGCGGCAATCATTCTTGTGATCGTCTGCATATGATTGGCATCTGCTGCCCCATCGGCCTGAAGCGCCAGCGCCAGACGCCAGGGCACGCCGGCCAAATCCTTTTTCTTTAGCTTCCAGCAAGACCAATCTCTGGCCGGGATCTTCTCGCCATGGGTTCCGGTGCTGAGATCGCCCTGATCGCCATAACTGCCTCTGGGCCGGTCATTGGCGTAGGTGTCGCCCATGTTAAGCCAGACAGTGCCGTCTGGCCGCAACACGCGATGCACTTCTTTGAAGACATCGACCATATTGTCGATGTACTGTTGTGGCGATCCCTCTATGCCGATCTGTTGATCTTCTCGTTTTGATCCGCATTTGCCGCAGATGCTCTTGTATAGTATGGGCGTGACCTTACCCTGCTTGTGACCGCCGCCACGATAATGCTGCTCAGAATATTCGGCCAGTCCCTGGCCAGTTCTGATCTCTGACTCGACATGATCGCAGTCAGCATCTCCGCCTATCCATTTAGCCGTTCCAAAATCGCGGAGCCCATAGTAAGGTGGGCTGGTGATACAGCATTGCACTGATTCAGATGGCAGCGGGATATGCAGCGCGTTACCGTTGATTGTGGAAGCGTGATATGGCTTCATTAATTGGGAGCTCGAAAAAACATTTTCCGCATAAAAATTGAATCCCCTCATATTCTAAAGCATATCGGAACTGAACCGGGTAAGTGTCGCATTTCTCGCATATGATTAACCGTTCTGAATAATCAAGATACTGCTTCACTGTTTCAATGGCGCTTAATTGGGTCATTCCTAATAGCTAGAAACTAGAACTTTATTTCTTGCCGCTGTAGGTTGTAAAAGCGCGTTTCTTTACTTTTCCAGTACAGATCGATTTGGCCAGTATAACCATTCCTGTTTTTGGCTATGTTAATCTCGGTAATGTTCGGCCGTTCAGATGTCTCGGGATTGTAATATTCATCCCTATAAATAAATGCCACAACATCGGCATCTTCTTCAATATTCCCTGAATCACGAAGGTCAGATAGTTGTGGGCGCTTGTCTGCGCGTTGTTCAACGGCGCGGCTTAATTGTGATGATGCGAGGACAGGACATTCGATTTCTTTGGCCAGTGCCTTGAGGCTCTTGGTTATGTAAGAGATTTCCTGGACGCGGTTATTGAATCTACCTTTGGTGGTCATCATCTGAATATAATCAACGATTACCAGGTCCAGGCCATGCTCAGAGGCGAGACGGCGACATTTTGCTAGTAAGTGCTCTGGTGTAAGCCAGGCGCTGTCGTCAATATAAATGTTTGTCTCCGACAATCTGCCAACGGCGTCATAAAAAACAGGCCAATCAGACTCGCCAAGCTCCCCTCTTTTCAGGTGATGGCTATCTATTTTGGCCATGCCGGATATCATGCGTAAAACCCATTGAACGGCACTCATTTCCATGGAGAAGATGCCCACATTCTTTTTGTCTTTCACGCCGGAAAGCATGGCTATTGTTCCTTGGAAAGCCGATTTGCCCATGCCAGGCCGTCCTGCAATGATAAATAATTCTGTGGGTTGTAAGCCGCCGAGTAAGAAATCCAGGTCCGTGAAGCCGGTTGCTATTCCCGTTATTTTGCTACCGGCCGCACTTCTTTCCTCAATCAATTCCATGATTTCAGATGCTGGCTGCTTGATATGCACAACAGTGGAACTAAAAACCGATCGACCAAGATCGTAGACAATTTTTTGCGTCTGTTCAATGGCGTCGGATAGTGATTCTGTCTCATCATGCGCCAATCTAGCAATCTCCGATGCTGCCCTGATCATGCGCCGACGCTCCGCTTTTTCCTCAACTATTTTGGCGTAGTAAATATCATTAACGCTTGTCGGGACTACATTGATTAGCCCGATTATGTAAGCCTCTCCCCCTAATTCCTCTAATTGTTCTTGATCCTTTAATTCGCTGGTCAAGGTCATAAAATCAATAGGCGTGTCTTCATCGGCCAGCTTCAGCATGGCCTCATATATCCACCTATGCGTTTCCTTATAAAATGATTCAGCATTCAGGATGTCGCGTATAGAATCAATTGAAACGGGGTCTATCATTAATGAGCCAAGCACAGCTTCTTCAGCTTCAAAATTGTGAGGGGGTAAATAGGTTATTTCGTCTGTATTCATTTTTACTCGCTGGTGATTTGCCTATAACTTGGGAGCCCTGTCAAATCAAACATGAAGCCTTTGGCGCGTTCAAAAAGTCTGTCGAAAGAGGCGGCTCCAATGATGTCGACGAAATCCTGGTTTGGATGACCACCATGGAGCAACGGCACCATGGACGTGATTAAAACACTGACGCCGTTGTCGTAGAAATAATCAAAGGCTTCACGATAGCGATTCTGTCTGGCTAAATCAATGAGATCCCTTGGCACGAAAGACAATTCCTCTGTGCCGAGATCGTCTAAAGCTATTACTTCAATGCCCTGGAATAATTTATAAAGTGGCTTCCGGCCAAGTAGCTCAGTGGATCCGGCACCGGCCAGGCGTCGGCCGGGATCCATCAAAGCCATAAAATCAGTGGCTGTATAGAAGCGGCTGTTTACGCTGCGGAAAGGTTCGCCCAGTGGCTCACCCTCATCATCTAGTACAAGATATTCAGTTTGAGCACTAGCTCTCAGATTCTGGATTATTGTGGTTTTACCTGTACCAACAGAGCCCGTAATCACGAAAGAGATTCCCGGATCATTTGGCCGTAGCTTAATCCATTCATACGCGGCCTGGCGCAACTCTCGAAAACGATCGAGATGACTGCCCCGCAAATGCTTTACAGACAGATCGTGTAAAGTCTTTACGGGCAGCTTCCGAGGCGGAGCACCGTATTCGTATATTTTAGGAGTGTCAACAGATCTTATTTTGACTGTTGCATCCTTGGCTATATCTCCTGCACGTTTCATAATTTCCAGGAACTACCGTCTCCAAGATCGGGATTATTTCGCAGATACTCTTCGGTTGAATCTCTCGCTTTGGCCTGCTTAGTCCTTTTCGTCGACGGCAGTTTCCCACCTTCTTCGACAAAAGCCAATACCTGGCCAACGGTTTCAACTAGATCGTTTGGGGTTGGGAAGTTTCCTTTTTTGCCCTTCCAGAACACTAACCGCCACCAACATTCATTGCCGGCGTAATGCAATCGCAACACTTCTGGCATGATTTGCATAGCATACAATTTGTCAATCGCTATATACTCTTGTTCCTTCAGCGACAAAATATTCAATCTTCTGCAAACACTCACAACTTCATTTAAGAGATTTTTGTATCCTTCTTCCTCGCGCACGCTATAACTATCTTTAAGATCTCTAAAAGAAGTCTCTGGTATCGTTGGTCCATCTTGGACCACCCCTGGTCCATTTTGGACCACCCCTGGTCCACTCGACTCCACCATATGTAGGGTTATGCTTGTCAACCACCCGTATCCATTGGGGTTTAGGGAGATCCATTGGCTCTTGTCGTAGGCGTGCCTGTTGTAATCGAGTGTGGCAGCTATCAAATCCTTCTCGACAAGCGACTTCAGAGCCCGACCAATAGTTTGGTGACTCCAGAACGGGAAATACTTTTTTTGCAGATCGCGCTGGCTTTGTCGTGTCCAGAATCGGCCGTCGCGTATAAGTGGCTTGCCATCTTCGGATGAAATACTGATGAGAAAATCGATCTGTAGCAGGAGTAGGCTTTCATTCAGGCCAATCTCATCAGCCAGCGCCGGGAATAGGCGCAGCACGGTAGGCTCGTTTTTGGTGAAAATACGCGGCATGGTGGGTTGCGAATCGTCCATGATTGTCCCCTTTATTACTGGCTAAATAAATTAATATGGAAGTTCGGTTTTTTCTTCGGCTTCGATAACTGGAGTTAAATGAGGACCAAGCGGCACGATGAAGGCTGGTTCATGATCATATTCCCGGACTTCGCAGGCCATGACGGCAGTAGCATCAGCACCCTTTGGAGAACTGAATGAGGGTCCATCGAGCATACCGACCTCTACGCAATACTGTCGCTTTTTATTTCTGTGTGGAACCAGGATTTTACAGAAGTTTGAATCCCATACCAGCACCAGGACAGGGCGTTCGTCATTCTCGTGCCAAGCCCAATCACCGGAATTAAAGCGCGGACTCTCATCTGGGTTAGGCTCCAGCAATTTCGATATCATGTAACGAGTGATCACTTCATTTAGTATCTTGGCCAGTGGCTGCTGCAAGCCAGACTTAATCTCTCCGATTTCTATATCTAACAATGACGCTATAAAAACCTTTTTGGCATTTTCACTAGTGGGATAGTCGTGGGTGAAGCCGATCAACGACATTGCTTTGTAGGCGTAGTAAAGGGCTCTATCCTCACCTTTATCCGGCTTCCCCCAAAGCATGAAGTGCAGCAATTTTTCCTCAATAACAAGAGGCTCCCAATCGAATAAATCGCAGAGAATGTGCATTTCCGCTTCGCCCGGCCTGTGTCTCATTTAGGTTTCCTTATAAACTCGTCAATATGGTAAATTCATCCCATGAACAGGCTCGGAATTCATACCATGCTCAGGCACAGGTTTAGCTTTCTTGAAGGGCTCAAGATGAAGAGGTATTAGAAATGATGGTTGGTAATCAAAATCGACGATGGAGTAGTGGCCTATTGCGGAGAGATCAGTGGGTGGTGGTCCATGGACTTCCATTTCTAAGATCGGGCTGCCATTCCCGCGTCGTATTGGAACGGCAATTCGGCAAAAGCTCTTGCCCCATTTAATTATGATAACAGGCACACCCTCTTTAATGTGCCAAGCCCAATGGCCAGCTTCAAATCTGGGTATTTTCTTTGGTTCGGTTTCGGCAACATATTTTTCGGCAAATGCGCGTATGGTCACATCAATCATATACACGAGTTCAACATCGAGACTTTTTCGAGTGGTCTTTCTATACCCGTTAAATAGGGCTGCTAAAAACTCATTTTTTTCGGCAATGTTTGTAGGCATTCCGTGATGGCCGGCCAGCATCTTTGTTGCCTGCCAGCAGTAATACAATCGTTGATGCTCAAGATGTAACGGCTTGCCCCAAGCTATAAAGTGCAGGACACGTTGAAAGATCGTCGATTTTGGCAGCATAAAAGCCTGTGCCAATACCGCCATCTCGAAATCGCCGGCTTCGAAATTTGTTAAATCGTAGGGTTTTGTCATTTGATCTCTCCCATTTCGGCAGTGAAATCTTTCAGCCTGGACGCAAGATTTTTAGCGAGTCTGTCCCAAGCCGACTCCAAATACTGATCCTTATGGCTAAGGAATTCTTCTGCCGTTTCTAACAGAGCTCGTAATTCAAAGATTGTGTCGCCATCAAAGAACATGCCTCTAGTTAAAGTGATCTCGTGCAGCACCGACTTATTAATTGGCGGGTCCTGGGCTGCGTGAAATAAATGAAATATTTCATACACTTCAGGTGTGATGTAATAATTCATTCGCTTCTTTTCGTTTGTTTGCTTTTCCATTAGATACCTCCACCTTTTAATTTACCAACATTGATGGCTGGTGTCAAGCAACTACCAGGCTTGACACACAATGCCCCATCAACTATAATGCGCTCAGGACACTTATAGGAGGCCAGTATGTCTAAACGAAAAAAAGACGTTTTCTTGAACGTTCAAGTCAAGAAAATCATAGATGATCCCGATGTGCCCAATATTCGTGGGCCATTAGTTGGGGATACTATCGAATTGCAGGCGTCAATTAAAATCCGGGGAGTCGAAGAGCCTTTATGGGTCCGGCCTGGACATGAAAAATTCTATTATTTGATAGATGGCCATCGACGCCTGGCGGCTGCTCGGATCGTCGGCCTGAAGGAAATCCCGGTGCTCGTAAAAGACATCGGGCCAGCGCAGGGCGTTGAGCTAATGTTAACTGCCGATATGAGAGAAAAGCAGCCACATATTGTATTAGGAGAAAGTGGGCGCGTGGTTGGGGGGTTGTGTTGGGCCTTTCATTACGAACTTGGACAAGGAAAACGGCAGATTGATATCGCGGCTGCCAGGGGCGTAACGGCCGATGTTGTGGGAGCGTACAACAGCCTTTATGATGACCTGACCGAGGTCAAACAAGCTGTTGCGAACGGTCGACTTGCTATTACGGTTTACTCCTTATTCAAACATGCAGACTGGGAATTTAAGATTTATTTAATGGCGAGAAAGAAATTGTCTGCTCGGTCAGTGCGAAAAGAGATCTCCGATTGGCCAACTACGAAGAAAAAATTGAAAGATGGCTCTGCGCGTGGACCTGGTGAAAAAGCCGTTGTTGGGCAAGACAAAGAAGTGCCTAGAGTAGTGTCGGCCTTGCCTACGGCTGCCCATATCAACAGCGCGTATGTCAACATTCTGGCCATAGAGGATAGAGAGCTAGAAAAAACGGATTTTGAGTTGATGGATAGATTGTTGAAACTGGTTAAGGATACATTGAGGATAGATTATGAGTGAGAATCCTGAAAGAGGTTGTGGTACAAAAGCACCTGGTGGTACTTATTGTGAAGGTCCGACATCTTCGACTGGTGGAGCGCTTCGAACATGGGCCTGGTTGCTCGGGGATGGACACAGCGAATGTATTCCATTAACCGTACCTCCCAGGCAAATGATAGTGATCAATCCGGCCGCGACAATTACAATTTGTGCGATCGTCAAAGATCGTCAGCCTTATTTTGAGGGCCTGGCTGAAGCGGCTTATCTGCACCTTTTGCAAGTAACTAAGAACCAGGGCGTAGCTGATCATGTAGGCGAGAAATACTACTCGGCATACAGCTTTGCTGAGGAAACTAAACGGCATGGACCAAGCCGTCGAATCCCCAAAGCAATGGCTAAACGCCTGCTGGATATAGTATGGAGCCGTGGTCCTATCCCTATGCTATTCACGCATAATAGAATGCCGATTTTCAACAGTCCGGGTCATTTTGACGTTGCGACTGAGCACGCCATGTATTGTCTCGGCCTGAATTCCCTGCATGATGAAGATATTAATTGGAATCCAACCTGGCAGCATCCTGAATGGTCGCAATACAGCGACGGCTACCGGGGCGATGATCATGTTCTTATCCCTATCTTGAGATTGCTCGATGAACTGGACCGCGATTGGCGCAATAAAAAGAGCATTCCGGCGTATGTGGATGCCAAAGAATTCTTCTCTGAAGTGCGTGGCGTCGAGCAGGCAGTCGGGATGTCCTGGATGAAGAAGATAACGCATTGTGCCAAGGAAGATGGCACATACGATGAGGAAATATTGGAGATGCAACACTATTACGGCAAGCAGATGGTTCATACGATTGATTTAGAGGAACTAGAGGAAGAGGAATGACAACTTTCGAACCTGAAAGCACTGCGGAAAGGGCTCACAGACTAGGCTACAAATCACTCAGGCTTGACCAGGCGTATTTAGAGGATGGGCTGAGTGGGTACACCACTGGCCGAAGCATTAAGACGTTGGAACGGGAGATTTACGATCTATTAAATGCGGCCGGGGCAGAACAAGTTGGGATGGTCTATGGAATGGCCGAAAAGCGCAAGGCGATTCGACTGCGCTTTATATGGGAGAATGTGCCGGCTGAGATCTTGCAAGTGGCGTTACCGATACGGGTGAGAATGACCAAGATCAAGCTAGAACAGACGATAAAACAGGCTCTTTTTCACTTACTCAATGAGGTCCGGTTCGAATTAGAGAGGCGGCACTTCCATCCAAACAGCCCCGCTTTCGTGACGTATATGATAGCTAGAAATGGCCTAACTATTGGGCAGATGGTTGCTGAGAATGCCCCGCTTCAACTAGTAGGAGGAAAAGGGGAATGACAGACTTAAAAGTATTTGAGGGTGCGGTTGACTGGGTAATCGCCAAGGATCTTGAAGATGTGGCTAAGGTCCTGGAAGAGCATACCGGCTATGAGCCAGAGGAATATGAGTTAGAAGATTTTGTGGAAGTGGATATGGATAAGGAGTTCAACCTAATCTTTGTCGATTATGGTTTGGATTTTCGGCCGTCAGAATCCGAATATCCTAAAGGGGCCACAGTCTATTTCGATGAAGAAGGGTCTGGCTACTGGGTTGCAACTGCTACTTATCAGCAATGGACCGATCATATGGGCAGGGCATTTTTAGGCAGCACGGAATGGTGATTGATGGCACGAGTATCGAGATATTCACTTAGGAAAAACGCTATACGTGGTGCCATCACTACCTGGTGCCCTAATTGCAAAAGAAAGGCTACTCTTGGCGCAAGTGTAAGTAGTTGGCGAACATGCCGCTACTGTGGCTACTTGAGCAAGCACCTGGCCAGCGAACGGCGTCGACTCTATGAACAATGGGAAAGAGAAAATGCCGCTTCGGACACATAAGCGTATCTGGCTTGCTTCGGCCGGCGATTTCCAATGGCTGTCTTCTGGTGGTCATATGATCCCTGACCTCTGTTATTGGCGTCCATTCAGCGTTCTAAATACGATTGATACTGACTGCCCCTGGAGCGAATTACGAGCGATCATGCGGCTGATAGGAGTAAAGCCGGCAAACATTCAAACATCGAGATCCCGCTTTGATGCGGAATAGGAGACAAGATGGACAAATATCACGTTAAACTTATATTCACAGAACCTTTATTGGGAACAGTGCCAAAGGATCCTGATGTGTATTCGACGCACATCATGTCTAAGGCAGCTTTGACCGATGAACAGATCGCGGAGGAACTAGCTTCGGTCGAGCACAGCGAGGAAAAGGGCTGGACCGGCTTCCATACAGGCAGTAACGGTCGGCCTTTCCTTTATGATTATGTCATCAAAGGATTTTTCAAAGATGCGTGTTCGATGCTGCGGCGTAGCACGGACTTCAAATCCTCTAAGCTGACGGCACATAAAAAGGTCATTGATGGCCTGGTCTTTGTGCTGCCCAGAAAAATCTATTTGGAATTGAACGGGCTGGAACTGAGCGTGCTAGAGCGTCCGCTTCGAGCACAAACGGCTCAGGGTGAGCGCGTGGCCTTGGCGCGATCGGATATAGCTTTGGTAGGCACTTCGATAGATTTTTCATTGAAAATCTTGGGAACTGTCAAGCAGGGTTTACTAGAGGAATGGTTCGGATATGGTTCTTTTCGCGGCCTTGGCCAATGGCGAAATGCCGGTTACGGCCGTTTCGATTATACTCTTGCAAAGGCATAGCCTTTTATCGCCAAGCACGGCAATGGCATAGCGTGGCCAAGCCAAGCAAAGCGATGGCATGGTATTGCCACGTCCAGCATTTCTATGCAAGAGCAGTGTACTTCTAAGCCCGGCAAGGCAAGGCAACGGCAGGGCGAAGCTACGTCAAGCAAGGCGATGGCCTAGTATTGCGTTGTAATCCTCTGCGAAACACGTCAAAGCAACAGCATTGCCAGGCCATGTCCAGCATTTCTACGCAATGGCAGAGAAAGGCAGCGTTAAGCACAGCAGTGGCATGGTTCGGCAAGGCGTCGTACAGCAAAGCAAAGACAGAGAGAGCGTTGTTAGGCAGATCGTGGCGATGGCGACGTGATGCGAAACACGGCCGCGCAGTGGCGCAGTTAAGCGTATCTGAGCCAAGGCACGGCAAAGCTGAGTGCAGCGAAGCCAGGGCAAAGCCCAGTTAGGCAAGGCGGCGCAAATGCAATGCCTGGCGGTACAATTCCAGGCTCGACCTGGCAAAGGCAATGCAATCCAATACACGACAAGGCCGAGCATAGCAAATGCAAAGCGCAGTTAAGCAAGCCGTCGCTTAGCAAGGGCAAGGCACGGCGAAGCCTAGTAAAGGCAAAGCGATGCGATACGGCGTGGTGCGATGTATGGCAAAGGCAATGTGGGGCAAGGTTGGCTCCGCATAGCATGGGCGATGTATCTCAGAGCACTGCAAAAGCTAAGCCACGAAGTGCAAGGTGCGGCAAAGGCCAAGCGAGGCAGGGCAGTGAACAGCAAGGGCAATGCTAATCAAAGCACGGCGAAGGCATTGTGGCGCATGGCTTGGCAAAGTGCAACACAGCAGAGTATGGTAATGCAAAGGCAAAGTCATTCAAGGCAAAGCGCAGTATATGAACGAAAAGTATATCCAGACACTGATAATCCGAAAAATGCTGGCAAATAAACATAAAGTCGTCATAACCAACACTACGCAACAACTTTTTGGTGAGCAAGATGTTTTATCGGTCAATAGAAATGGGCTGACAAACGAGTTTGAGATCAAATGCACTTTAGCCGACTATAACCGCGATTTCAAGAGAAAGCAGTCTAAACATTGGTTTCTTAAAAAGACATACAATTATGATCGCCTGCCGGCCTATTATTGGTTTGTCACCTATCTCTTCGACATCGATCCACCAGAGTATGCCGGTTGGATGCGCGTGATACCAATAGAGGATGACGATGACCGCTGGTATCCTAAAGGCGTGAAGCACAAGCTATTCATCGAAAAGAGAGCTCCCATGCTTCATGATAGGGAGTGGGATGATGCCAAACTAGCCAAAATAGCCCGGCTTTTATCTTATCGTTTGTTGAACATCATGGAGGCTGGTATTGATAAAAAATAACCGATGTAGTAAAATCAGAGAGTTCCTGTAAGGGCAGTAGTAGAGCCCGACTACTGTCCAAGTCTCATTATTTGAAAATGCCCTGACAGCTTATCAGGGCATTTTCATTTACAGGGCGCTGTGCTTCTGCTATACTGAAGTGGCAGAATCCTACCACTTTAGGCTCCGCCAGTATCGGGCACGTTGCTGGCAAAAAAAAGGACCGGCTCATCCCCCTGAGTCGGTCCTTTCCCTTTTAGATAATTTTTAGTTGGCGACAGGTTCTGCCGCGTAGTCTACAATTCGTCTAACCGCGTACAGGATATCGGCATTACCGATTTTTATATGGGCCAGGTTATCGCCCTCCAGCACATCCTTCAGGAACTCGATTTTTTGATCACCAAAAGGTATCGTCTGTCCCAAGGCAAAGAGTGGCGGGTTATTGTAGGCGCGTCGAGCCGTGTTCCTGGCCATATAGATCGTTTTGTAATTACGTTCTTCGCCCCGCGCGTTTAATGTATCCTTCACATAATATCTATCGTTTTTTCGATGGATATACTTGTCGACGGCCGTTACCGCGTGCCCCATAATCCGTAGCTCAGAGGTTAGTGCGCGTGCTTCATCTAACTGTTCCTGGGTGAAGATTAGGTTGGGCTGCCCTCCGCGTACCCCGAAACGGTCAGCTACGACAGCGCCCTTATCCAGGAGCCGAAAGAACATCGAACGGCTAACCCCCATTTCCTCTATCACGTAATTGGTGTCGAATAGTGGTGGCAGTTTGTCTTGATTTATCCGTTTGCCTTTGTGGAAGGCATCGAGCTCCCGGTCAGTGATGAGCCAGGTATTACTGAACTTACGCCCGAAAAAGCCGGATTGGCAGATCGCTCTGATAATCTCTATCTTCAAGGCAGTTTTCTTTGCTACTTCTGCTACAGTGTAATATTCCATATTATCCTCTATCAATTTTCGCGTACCCAAACAAAGTGGTGGCGCGACTATAGGCTTGTTTTATAGTGAAATCGCCAAATGCTTTGAGCTTCCTGGCAAACGTTATATTGCCGCCTGTTTTCCGTCGCTCATTAGAATCTAGTGGCCGGGCATAATAATTAGCTGAATCATGCCAGACACAAACAGCATATTTCACGCTGCCATCAAAAAGATAAACCGCATGAATATTTGGTTTTTTTCCTTTGTTCGATTTTTTCATGGTCTCTCCTAATAAGTGACATAAACAGGGGATTCAAGATCCAACCCCTTTAACCCGATGTAGAGCTCCGTTGTACGAATGCTCTGGTGCCCTAGAATGGCCTGTATCTGGTCTAGTGGATAGTCTTGCTTGTAGGCGCGGCGTGCCCAGGTCCGGCGTAATGAATGAGGTCCTAAGCCCTGAATGCCGGCAAGTTCGCCCAGGCGCAAGATCGTTTTGTAGATCGCTTTAGGTGATAATCCACCAGAGGTCTTGCCGCCGCCCTTAGTGTTTATCCTGCCACTTAGCCTATCGGCTTTATTGATTGCTCGAAGCAACAGACCGGAATAGATGTCAGCAGCAGCCTGCCAATTCCAGATAATTTTGGCAACCCACGGTGACAGAGGTACTGAGCGCGTTTTATTGCGTTTTCCTACCAGATCAACAATAAGAAAGACATCCTCACGTTTTTGTATCTGCTCAAAGGTTATCTTGGCCGCCTCTTCCCGGCGCAAGGCGCAGCCGACAAGCAGTGCCAGGATAACACGTTCCTGGTGCCCCTTCAGCGTCTCGCGCTCGGTCAAAGAGAATAAATGCTTGACTTGATCCTTTGACAGCCAGTGCCCCATACGCCGACCACCAGCCTTAACGTTTTTGACTCCGGTTATACCGGACATGATGATTGGGTCTACGCCGAGGTATGTTGCTTCCTCAGCCAGGCGGCGTACAGCCGTCAATGCTTGATTGATTGTGGAGGGCGCGTAATCCTGGTCCATTAAGTGTTGCTTGTAGGCTTGCACGGCCGCCCGGTCGAATGCAAGGCCGCCTGTCTGAGCCCAGGAAAAGAAGCTGTTTAGGTGCCGGGAGTACGCTCGTCGAGTGTTGTTCTCTAATCCGTTTGTGGCCAGGTCTAGCAGCCTAGACCTGGCCCCTACCTCAATTATTTCGTGCATATTTACCCCTTTGGCATAATAGCTATAGTATTATACTAGACTGTCCAGATAAATGCCTTTAATCGCCGTTATCAGCGTTCCTCAGAACCTTATTGCACTGGCAGCAAACGATCACCAGCAGCTTACCAGGGGGAGCCATTGGATCGCTTTCCTCATACTGGCCGGTGAACGGATTAAACAGCGCATCGGCAAACCAGGTGTAATACTTCTGAGGTGGGTGTTGGCACAGGTCCGGGTCCTGTTTTGGTCCTGAATGAATAACTCGAACGTTCAAGTTTGTGTCCATGTTGTCCCCCGTTCCTTGTTGTCTTTTGTTACCCAGGTCGGCAACTTGCTCTCTATTACGATGACATATTCTTGATAATCTCTGACGCTGGGACGCAAATAGATCTCTTCACCAGATTTCGATTTCAGTGCCACTAATTCTATGTCGCTTGCGCCTTCGAACTTGCCAGGATACTCTGTTTCCATGTAAAGCAATTCAGGCGAATCGGCCAGAATCCGTCTTATTTTTTCCTGTAATTTTTTGTCCATCTTTGTCTCCTATTTCACATTGTTCGAGTATCAGATCTGCTCATTTTCACCTGCCTCTAGCAGTAGCTGCTGCTCAAGTTTTCTTAGAACTGGCAGTCCATCAAAAGCCAGCGGCTTAGTGTTATCCACCAGTGTAGGCGAGAACGATTGTATCTTTTCCAGCCATTGAATCACGTATCTAACGATGTCAAGGATATGCCCCGCCTGTACCGGGTCAGCTATAGCATTGACTGGTTCAACATTGGGATCAAGGGCGATAAACTCAACAAACAGCTTATTCCCCGCACGAGTAAAACTTACTCGCCCACCCCGCATTGTCTCGGGGTTCCTGAATTCGACCAGAGTTACATCTGGCAGGTAAAACGCTGGCATTACTTCTACTTCGATTTTCAGTTGCGATCTTTTGTTAATCACTAGCAACCTCCGTTTTTATGGTTTGGGTAAGTGTGGTGTATCCGCCTAAATGCTCAGATCCGCATTCATGACAGCGTACCCAAACATATTCGAAGGTGCTGCCTACGATGGAGATACGTCCACCACAGTGCTTACATACCTCACTGAACATAATGAGCACGTGTTTTTCAGTTGGGTCTACAACTTTTTCTTTAGTCTTAGTTGCCATAGTTTTTTATCCTTATTCCATTGGGTTAGGTGGTCGTTGCTTAAACTACAATGCGCCGTAGACAGTTGGCGCAGGTCCGTGACCTAAGCATTGGTTGAGCCTTTAGCACGAGCCTAAAGCCATATACTGTGGCTTGGGCAGCGTGGCATTTTGACAGTGTGGGATCCTCTTTATCCTGCAAGTGATATGCGCTGGTTTCATGGCGAACCGTCTTACCGCGTTGATTCAGGTGCGTGCCCTTGGACCGGTGAAGATAGATAGTCGGCTTAAACTCATTCAGCGGATAGCCGTTGGTGGTATAAAACGCCTGGCTGAATGTGCCGTAGCGCCTGGTTTCCATGTCCCGTATCTGCACTATCTCCATGGCCAGATGATCGCCCTCAATGCTGATTTTGGGCACTGTGCCCAGCGTCTTGAAGTAGCGTTCACACAGATCCACTAGTTCATCTATTGTGCCCGAGACCGTGGCCGTGGTTATTTCACCCAGTTCTAATATGCCTTTGATTGTCATTTCACCATTCATTGTCATCTCCTAAATCTATCGTTATGTTGCCCCAACCATCACTCGTGGCGATGGTAATTACGGAGCGTGCCCAGGACATAAAAGCTAAAAGCGATCTTTTTTTGATGTCTTCCAAGGTACACATTTCGTGCCAGCCGGTCATCATAAACTTGGTGCCTGAAGGTGGCCAGCCAATCAACGTTGTGAATACCTCAGCGGTTCGGTTGATCTTTTCGTCTGGCCGGTCCACTGGTGTAACTGTCAGCACGACGCCCATATTTTCCACGTCAGCCCGTAGAACTTTTCCATTATCTTCTAAAACCCATTTTAATTCTGCCATATTATTCCTCCATCACTGCCAGATAAGGCAGGACGGCATCTAAAATCTCCCAGGATCTGTAGGTCGGGCCAGTATTCCATTGCCGTATCAACACGTCATTCCTATCAGTCAGGACCAGGCCATGGACAACTCGTTTGGGCTCACGGCCTGGCTTAGGACGATAGAAGTGGAAAATGGCGTAAAACTGAACGGATCGGTCCTTAGCGGTCTTCTTAACCGCGTTTATGATAATTTCAGGCGTTTGAATACTTCTGAAGAAGCCCAGATCCTCATCTTGCAGCATACCCGGTCCCCAGTGATGGCGTGTGCCGCCGTTAAATAGCTGCTGCTCTGGTCGAATCCACTCACCATGCAGTGTTGGTGCCCAATAGTTGCCGGTGCCCAGGCACACGGTTTGGGTGTCAAATGCCCCGTGGCCAGACTTAAAGAGCATCTTATCCTTATTGCGGCCGAACTCAGGGCGTTTAACACGCATGGTCACGGCCTGTGCCACCAGCTTCTTTGTGGCCAGGTCGGCGTCGATGGCCGCGTTCTCAAGGTCCCTAACGGCAACGGGATTGATCCATGGCAAGAGGTAGAGGCGTTTATCCAATGGCGACTTGTAATCAACCCAATCGTGTTTTTGTCGCCTATACTGGTGGACTCCAACGTCGAGCACGCCACTTCGCAGCATCTTTATCGCCGGATTATTGGCGATTTCGAATGCGCGTTCCATAGATATCGAGCACCATGGCTGTCGCTCAAAACCAACAGAATAGATCGTCTTATCTATTATGGGATTAAAGGTGATCTGCCATCGGTCCATATCCCAACTAAACATGTCGTCCGCATCATAGGCGGCCGAATAGGCCAAGGCCAATCTATACCCAAGCGTGAGTTTGGCTTCAATAAGCGTTTTACTGCCTGCCCATCGTTTCAATTGCAAATTAAAATTACTCATGATTCACTCCTGTTTTTTTTCGCCCCAGCGCAGCCAGTTATTGTATTCAGAGACAGGCACTTGAATCTCTGGGCCGCCCACAGCGTTCGGGTGCGTCTTCCACATTAAAGAGGGTCCGGTTGATCCTTCAACGGCGTCAACGGCGTCTCCGTTGCCGTCTATGACTAGAAATAGCCATCTAGGGTTTCCATTGTTATCATGTTTGGTTATCAGACGTATATAAATCATCTGACCACTGTCTCGCGCCCGGTCATCCCAGACATAAACGCATTGATCATCTGGGCTTCACCCCCGCGTTCATGTACCTGGATGTAGCAATTCCAAGCGTCAATGGGATGTCCGGTTTCACGGTCGACGGTTTGCTTGTAGACGACTTGCAAGCGCGTCATATCGTTCTCGTAGCTGAGCAATCCGGTAAGGTTGCTAATAACCTGGTCGACAAACATGCGGCTACCGGTAATCCGTATGCCGTCTCTGGCATAGGTCGAGCCCCGGTGCTTGTAAGGCACTGGAGATGGATGGATAGCTCTTCGCTTTTTCATGGCTTCCCAGTAGGCCAGGAATGCCGCTTTCCTAAGTGATTTTGGTTCTTTCTTTGCCATTAGATTGTCCTTTGGGCCAATGCCCCTTATTCTGATTGAATGAATCCCACTATCTCATCTAGTTGATCGGCTACCTCTGCCATAGCGCCGACATCTGGCCAGGTGGCTTCTTTGCGTTTGCGTTCTACAAACTCTTTAATGACTACCAGTGAAGCATCGACGCGGTTTATTCGAAGTTTCATTCTTAGTTCTATACCCTTATCCATGTTTTGTCCTTTGGAGCCAATGGCTCCCTAGTGCTACGATGTAGCTTTCTTAAATCGATCTAGCGCCCTTTTTTTGGCGGCTTTCCGTTTCCTAAACTTAACGTCCCTCGTGACTATCAGGCGTTCGGGATCTCCTGAACGACTGCCCACCCCGCGTGGTGCATAATCGAATGCCCAATACCAGCCGCGTGTGTCCTTCCATGGCGTGTAGCAATATCGCGCCAAAGTTTTAGGATCCTCATAGAATCGATAGAGACTTCGCCCTTCGTGCAGATCAAACTGCACTAATTGATCGTCCTCATAATGGAGGCCCGGCGCGTTAACCAGGCCGGCAAGCTCACCAGCGTAATTATCGCGCATGTACTGATCCCAGAACCGGTCCATAAACTCATTCATTTTCATTGCTTTCCTTATCACTTACAGACCAAGCGGCCGTGTCGACGACAACAACCTTGCCGGTTTCGAGGTCCTTGACATCAATGTACCAAACCACTTCACCGGTGTTATTGACGAACTGTTTGGCCGCGTCGACCGGGTTTTTGGCCTCATACATAATCTCAGCCGCACAACTAAATGGTTTGTTTTCCAGATCGTCGATATCTTTTCTTAGAACCTTGACAGCGATCTGGTCAGGCGTGCCCAGATACGGCTTGTTATTGGCTTTCATGAATTCGCTTGCCACTTCAGCGTCAATAGCCTGTTGGACGGCGCGTTCTATCAAACAGGCTTGCGCGTTGTTGAGATAGGTTTGCGGTGCCCAATGTTTTGATCCGATTGTTAACGTTACGATTGTTCTCATCCTAACCTCCCAGACTTCGATACGTTCTTATTGAAGTAAACAGTATCGAGATCATCTATCATTTGTCTAAGGTCATTTGGTACTAGTCGATATGCGCGTACCGGCGTAAGCCCCTTAAACTCATATCGGTATACAAACACTCCTACCAGCCGGTCTATGCCGTGTAGAAAGCGTTTTTCGAAGCCCTTTTGACAAGCCAGGTCAATTTGTTCTACTGCCAGTTCCAAGCGTGCAGCCTCATTAGGGGTGAGTGCGCGTGGTTTGCCGATGGCGATCTCATTAATCCGGCGTGTGGCCAGGGAAGTTCCTGCCGGTCTATCACAGTTCTGGCAGATCCTTGCGCGTGGTGCCGTTGACGCGCCCAGGTTGACAACTTTCATTTCGCTTAGAATGGCATTGGCGTCGATTATTAGCGCCACATTTTGGTGACAGTCGGCGCACAGGTACCGTACTTCCCAGTCGTGAATGATATCCACTTGTATAGTGTCCATTAATTTATTCATTGTGGATTTTCTCTCCAATGCGTGACGCCATCTACTTGGTGTGACGTGCTCCAGTTCACACCGAACCAATTGCCGTGTTTCAATCTGCCGGTGATGGGGACTCTAACCATGCGGTCGTTGATAAACTTTGTAATCTGCACGAAATGTTGATCTGGTGGGAGATCGTCTTCAATGCTGGTCCACTTGAGTTTATTCATTGGGTCCGTCCTTAGCGTTATCGAGCTCGTGGGCCTTGATTAAAATGTAGGTTTTCTCTGCCTCCTGGAGTCGGCCGCGTACTCTTTCCAGAAGTAGCCGGGCCTTAATTAGGCGTCTGGCAATTTTTCTTTTGTCTCGTGGGATAGCGGCGTCATACATGTTTTCTAGCCGGCTTACTTTGTCGTCTTGGTTTGCCACTGCCACCAATAAGGCCGCCAGGCGATCCGCGATTAGCGTTGTTAGCTCATTCAAGCTCATTTGGTCCCTTCCTATCTGATCTTTTGGCCAATATGACATCCCAGGTAATGACGAGATTGGCCAGACGGCGCGATTGCGTTAGCAGGCGCTGGGTCATTAAATCGGAATCTTCTTTCGTCAGGTTCTGGGTCATGCTGTTAGCAATGACATCAATCTCGCGGCTGATGCTGTTAAGCACTTTGAGCGTTGCCTTATTCATCGTTATTCCCCTTTGGGCTTGCCAGTATTGGTCGTACTGGCTTGATCTAATGCGCGTTTGTGAAATGCCTTACCAAACTGTGTTGGGTGATACCACTTGCCATCGGGCAATTTTTGTTGCCAGTATTCATGTTTGGAATTAGGCGGCAATCCTCGTAGCTGCCTGAAAAGAATACAGATTGTGCATGGTGCCGAATAATGCGTTATTTTAGGCATAATATTTTCCTTTGGAGCCCCGGCTTACCAGGGCTCCAACTATTGCTAATCAGAGACTAGCTACCGTTATAATTATCCCATTGCTGACGCTGGTAGTCGTAATAATCCTCGACATCCTCCGCCTTATAGTCGGCTATCAGGTCCGGGAATTCTTCGAAGAAGAGCCGTTGTAGCAATAAGGTTCTGTTGCCCCTATCGAACGGCCGCCAGACAAAACCGTTTGCCGCCTCGACATGACTAACATAATCCTGTTGTGGGGGATCATTCCCTTCCCATTCGAACATGTTAACTTGCTGGAGTGCAGCCGGTTGGAAACTGTCATAGATTGATTGTTCAAAATTGCGTTTTAGGTTTTGCAATCGCTCATATTCTTCGATTATGTCCTGGTAGCTTGGATTGTCGGCTACAATGTCGTCAATCACTCGTTGAATGGCGTCCTGGTGTATGGCGGTTGCCTCTTCTCGAAGCCTGAGCACAATGTAATCGAAGTCTAGGATTGTTAGCAGTGACCAAACCAGGAGATCCCGGTAGTCTGCCACTGTCATGGATTCAACCTCGAGCCCATAGGCAATACTTGCTTCCGGTCCCGATACTTTAATGGTTGCCAGGCCGCCGCCACAGTATTCGCATTGTTCAGGCCAAACTGTGTAATAATCTCTTTCCTCTATTGTTCCTTTGGTCAGTGTGGTGAGCCCACAGTCTACGCATTCGGCTAAAAACAGCGCCTGGTTGCGTGCCCAGGTTTGGTAGCCCTTATTGTTCAGCTTTACCTGATACATTTGCTCCTGCACGTTGTAGCCCTTGCTGGACAGGTCCTCTGGCTTGACGCCGACTCGCGCTTCTTTAACGTGTGGCGTGTAGCGTCGAACTTGTTCGGCAAAGGTAGGCCCTATCACTTTTTGTCCGTCATAGTCATGATCTGAGATATGGATCACATACATCGGCCGGTCGACGGTAAACACAGGAGCGTGATCCCACCTATCAGTGCCGTCTGATGTCCAGTGAAAATGATCCCGGAGCATTTTCTCGATTGCTGCCTTACTACTCTTGCCCTTGCCTGAGATTATGGCGGTTGCTCCTAATGAGCGTGCGGCAATATCGAAGTCGCCGAATAAGCTATCTTTTTCGACTGCCACTACGATATGCGCGTTCTTGAAGAGCGGATCCGAACGTTTCATCATTCGACTGGCATCCTCAACCCATAGATCTTTGTAGGTGACAGTGACATTGGGCAGTTGGCCAAGCCAACCGCAAGCGCGACATGATTCACCCTCCCACCCGGAACTAAAATACATCAGGTCAGTGCTATCGCATTCGGGGCAGATACTTTGCATATAAGATGCCTTATCGACCATATAGGCGTATGTCTGGCTTAGGCGCTGACTCCATGCCAGGTCATTGTAGACAATGACGCCGCCAACCATTTCATAATCGCCCAACTGGTGAGCGAACGGTTGCGCGAATTTTGTCTTATACCATGCGTACCAATGACGCCTGAGCGCCTTGGGCCGGCCGTCACGTTCTGGTCCGCCGATCTGGTCGAAGATTATCATCTGGCAGAGTGTGGCCAGTTTCGAGACAGATGTACGGTTGAATTCCTTGCCGTATCGTTCGGCAAAGAGGTCGACGAAATTTTTACGTGTTGCCAGTGCGTCCGTAATTGGATTAGAGTCCGCGATCTCTTCTGGGATGTAGCCGAGGTCATTTAGCAGTCCGGCATAAAAGTCTGACTGATTTATGAGCCGGATCCAATCTACTTTGTCGTTTCCATTGCCATTGTTTTCGTTGTTGTTATTGTCCATAGCGTTCTCCTATTACCAACCCAGTTCAGGGTCGACGTTTGCCAATCTTTCGGCTTTCTTGAATTGCTCTTTCAGATAGTCCTCTGGGAAGGGCTTATCCTTGCTGAATTCTGTAATCCATTCGTCGAGGTCCAATGCGCCTCCAGGAGCGTGGTAGCGAATAACAGCTTCTTTCACAACCTCTGGGAATGAACTTTTCAGGCGATCTAATTCTTCTGAGCCGGCTAAACTAATCAGGGCCAGGAAAACGCCATAAAACGTGACGCCGGGCATTACCATAATCTCGTTACTGAGTTTTTTGTCATGTAAACTTGTAACCATTTTTTTCTCCTTGCGTGCATGGCTTTCCGCCATGATATTGATCGCAGTCTTCGCCGCCCTTGGTCTTTCCAGTGCCATGACATAGGAAGCAGCTAAATCCGTTCTTGTCGTAATGTTCTAGCGGGTAATTAGTCCAGATAAAATCTGTCGTGAAACCGTGGGCGCAACCATCACAATAACACCAGCCGTCATTAGTAATATCCCATTCTTTACAACCACAAAATGGACATCCCTTTAACAACCAATCGAGAGACATGACCGTGCTATGTGCGCCTCTTTTTTTGTGAAACTCAACCCATTCCGCGTGTGTTTCCATCATTGGCTTTCATCCTTTGCGCGTTCTATAAACGGCGTAAATGCCGGGCAGGTCATCATGTATCCCTTTGGGCTAAGGCGGCCGGGCCATTCCTGATCGGCGTTAGCTGAGTGACATTTGAACTGGTTGCCGCCGTGAAAATGCGACATGATCGTGCAGTCGTGACAGATACTATTGGCCATCTGATTCAGATTGATCATGCCGGTATAGGTCTTATTGGTGAGCAGTGGCGGCGTATCAGGGTTTCGGCCGTTCAGGTAATCGGCGATCCCCTGAGTGCGTTCCCAATAGCCCTCACGTTTACAGAAGAATGCCATGGTGGCCATGGCGGCCATGGCCGGCGTATATCCCCAGCCTGTCCTGAGTGCTGAGTAGTAGGTAATCGGTTTCATAATTAATCCTCCGTGACTAGTGCGGCGCGGGTGACAATTGTCTGTTTTTCCGCTTTGTAGGTGTCATGGGCCTTGACGGTTGCCTTGCCGCTGTAATTGCAACCCTGGTCCAAAGAGACCGATCCCGTTTTCCAGACAATAATATTGCCGTCGAGATCGTAGAACTTGTGCAGGTAAGTGACCCCGTACATCGTTTCAAATGAGAAGACGGCTACCAGGTCAAGATCTGTAAATTGCTGCCTGGTCTTGACAGTGCCTACCCAATCGCTGGTTGGCCGGGCATTCTTTTCGGCTTCTTGCTGCTTGTACCGGGTGAAGGCGGAGATCATACTTGCCGCCAAACCGACTTGCCTGAAGGTAAAGCCGGCACCTTGCGCCACAATGTGCAGGTTCCATAGGTAATCGTTTTCGATAACGAGATCGCCTGATAGATCGCGTGCCCATGATAAGGCGCTATCAGCCAGATCCGCGTCAGCCTGGTTCGTTTCGACCGGCACCCCCCGATTGTTTACCCTTGGCAAGCCGTTGTCCCGGAGCAATGCGTGGTTTTTGGCCAATGCCTTATAATCCTGGTCTGCCCACCAGAGCGCGGAGTCGGCCGTAGCTGAATTAAAGCCGTCCGATTTTGATCGCGGCGTCCAACCCCATAGGCGTATGCTTGCTGCCACCAGCGTTAGAAAATACTTGGCGTCCAGGCCGGTTGGTTTGCCGGTGCCGGCGTACTCTTCTTCTATATAGGCAGATAGCTCTGCTATGTACGATGCCCAGGCCGCTATGGCCGCTGGCGAACGATGCCCGACAAAATCCTTCAGGCAGGTTCGACCGACTTGTTGATACTCGTTTTCAGCCGAGCGTACAATGTAGGTATCCTTGCGACGGCGTTCGAGCCGGCAATGATCACAGGCAGGTTCAACCGTTTTATAGCGTGCCGGGATATGTTCATCTGGCGCTGATCGCAGCACGTTACCGGCTTCGGTATGCTCCAAGGTGCCGGCAAAGGTCCAACCACCAGCCAGGCGTATTCTAGTGCCGGCAACGAACACAACCGTATAGTTATGCGTCCGATTTTTCCGCGTATAGCTGAAATGCCCTATCAACAATAATTGGATAGGTTCGGCGTTCAGCTTGACGGCGCGTGCGTTCAGCCAATCGATCCGCCTGGTCAGCGCGTCTAGGTTGACATCGGGGATCCAGAACAATTGGCTCGAGTCGCCAGGTTTGGGGAGCCCATGGGCTATGGCGGCTTCGTGTAGCGATTTATATGTCTGATTACATGTGTCCATACTAAAATCTCCTGGTCCTATAAGATTGTTAGCGTCGACGAGTCGCGTGTGTCTGGTCGTCATAATAGGCGTGCCGGCTGAGAGGTCCCGGATCCGGGTGATCGGCGTCGTAATCTCTTACGATCTGTTGCGCCTCTTTTTCGGTCTCTATGTTGTGCGCTATCGTGTATTTTCTTGCGACTGGATCCGGCACTTTTTCACCGTCCACGACTTCGAAGCTATTGGCGACGTAAACATAATACATAATCATGATCCTTTGGGCGTAGCCCACTAGTGTAAATCCGATGCGGAGATCATTGATCTGGGCAGGTCCCGATCATATCCGCCAAAATTGCCGGCTTCCCTCCAACCGAACCCCGATTCATAGTCAAACTGGGCGATGATCGGATTATGTCCTTCAACCCGAATCCGTGCGGTTGATTGATCCCAGCGTTCGATCTGTATTCTTGCTGCCTCTTTCCACAGGTTAGGGAGATCCGTTATCTTCAGGCCGGCAGGCGTAGCGATCTCGCCTGGTAGCGGCCGTATAGCGGGTTTGTGAATGACGATATAAACCGAACTCACCCCGGTTCCGCTTTCCATGAATGAGCCGTCCGGCAGGTCGAATTTTTGGCCGCCAACCCGATCAAGCCAGGATCTAAAATCCTTGGCTTTGTTCTGGCCATTGGTGAAGGTCCCGGGAGCCATGATACTCACGAGCGTGCCCCCAGGCTTTAGGAGCGTGTAACAATGCCTAACATGTTCTATATCCTGACCGCGTTCAAAGGGGGGATTCATTACAATGGCGTCGTAGTCGCCTGATTTAAGGTCGAAGATGTCATGATCGATCAGCGCGTAACCCTTCAGCTTTAGGATCTGTTGGAGCGTAGCGGAGCGTTCGACCACATCAACCAGCACCCCGGGCCATTGCTGGAGTGTAGCATCGGCAAGGGCTCCTGATCCGGCTGAAGGTTCAAGAACACGATCCCCGGCTTCGAGGTCCAAGTGATCAAGTATTTCGATAGCGGCCGGCTCAGGCGTCGAAAAGTAGCCGGGAATTTTCGAGAATCTGGCATCTTGTTCTAGGCGTGCGATCTGGCGTAGCTTGTCACGATCCCCAGTATCAACCCCGTTCAAAAGATCCTTTGTCCAGTCGTGAGCCTGGTTGTATTGTTCCCAGCTTTGCCAGGTGCGTTCATTGTACGAGCTTGGGTACTTGTCCCCCCATTTTTCACGTGTTCGGACGTTCTCGGCTAACTGGTGCGCGTCTTTTTTGGTTCGAACCTTCACCAGGCATCCGGGCACATTGCCGGCAAACCAGAGGTCAGCCAGTGCGACGAGGATCTGTTGGGCTTGTTCCATCAGATCCGCGTCTATGTTGGCGGAGTCAATAAACCGTGCGCGGCGAGGCGTGAGGTTGCTATTAGCAAAGGTCGACCGCTTTTTTTCGATTGCCTTTGTATAGCTGGTTGCCAGCTTTAGCAGCTTGTCACGTTTGGGCAGGTCCTGAGCCGTGCCGGGTTTGGCAGGGGGATCCGGTTGCGGGCCATTGCCAGGGGGATCCGGCTCGTTGTCTGGTTCGGCTCCTGGTGTATCATCGACGCCTAAAATGGCTAGAACGGCTGATCGGCTGATCTCCGTTGTTGCGTACCATTGGCGGCGTTTCCATGACCAGCGAAAACCGCGATCCTTCAGAGCTTGCCGGATGAACTTAGCCGGCTTTGGGCATTCGATCCATGTCCACGTTTTACCGTTTCGGCTTGTGTGCGTTACCGTCACCTGATCGGGCGTGATGCTGCCTGATCCGCTGTCTGGTTTGTCTGGCGTGCTGGGCGTTGGTTTGGGTTTGCTTGGCGCTTTGTAGGCGCTGATTTTGCTGATCCGGTTGTCGAATTCTCGATCTAGTGTCTGATGGTCTAGCCCACCAGGAATTAAGAGATCAGGATTGTATTTAAATTGTGCGACCGGTAGCTGCTTACTATTGCTGATCCATGCCGTGTTGGGCTCGATTGCTGGAACCTCCCAGCCGGTCTCACTGGCGATCCGTGCTCCGGCTTCTTGGAGGAATGCGGCGCTATAATAGCGGCTGATAGATACGCTATCAGATCCGAACGATACCAACCGGCTTTTTTTGTGTGGTTTCGGGTTGCTTATTGCGCTATTCATGCCACCAGATCCACCAGTGCCAGACGTGTACGCTATGATCGTCGATCCGTCTGGTTGTAGCCAGTGATTAATATAGTATTTCAGATCGATCATGCCATCGAACCCCGATCCATCATAATCACCCGCGATCCGCTTGACCTGATCCTGGGTAGGACCATCAACCCAATATACAGATATGGAAGCGCCCATACTGTAAGATTTTGACCGGACGTAAAATGTAGCCCTCGGATAATCGGCTTTTAAGCGTTTGCGGATTAATTTTGCCGTTTCGGTTGTTGATATGCTTTCGGCCGTGCCTGAAGGTCGATCAGGCAGTGCAGGCGTATCGGGCAATGGTGACGGCGTATCAATGGCCGGCACCGGCTCCGCGTTTGCCGGCTTGCCCAGGTCGAGCAATGATACCGATCCCTGATCCCCGGTTTCCTCTTCTCTAAAATCAGCAAGGATTGTAAACCCTTGAAGATCAAGCCATTGGCCAAAATCAGAGGCCCAACCAGGATCAAAGCTGGAATACTTGCCCCGCTTGATCGTTACCTCTTGATCCTCTTTGATTACTTCCCATGATGAAGGGGGATCCGGGTGGCCCCAACCCGCAACGATAACGGCTTGAGGTTTGTATGATAACCACTTACGCCGATCCTTTTTTTGGCGTGGTTGACGCCAAACCAAATTGATCGCGTTCGCATATTGCGCGTATCGGCCGCGGCTCCATTCGATCCGCTTGACCTCCAACCCCTGCCAACCCAACCCCATCCCACCGGGCATATATAAAGTGGCCTGATCGGCCGTTCCATTGTCGGTCGTTTCGTGTAGCGTTTTAGGCACGTGTGCCCCTTGCTGATCCATGCTTGAATTCCTTTGTCCTATCATGAGCAGCACCCACAGCACGGAGCATCCTCACAGCGCCCCCGTGTATTTTGAAAAATGCGGTTGCCAGTCGACGGAAAATAAACCTCACTAACCTGGGCTTGACCGGAGTCATTGCACGCTAAATGAGCAATAGCCCAACGGCCGCCCCTCTTACCTAATAATTGGCCGCCTCGAGCCGGTACTGTGCTTCCACAATAGTGGCAGCGTCCTTGATACTTGTTGTATGCCATTAAACGATCTCCCCTGAATCTAGATCGGCTGCCAGTGCGATAATGTCATCTGGTGCCAGGCCGGCAATATGGCGGATATTAAGGCCATATAATCGGGCATGACATTGGTTGACAATTGTGCGGTGCCTGGTGGCGGTTGATAGTGGCTGACCGTGACTGGCGTCTGGTGCCGGTTGAACAACGATTACTTTTTTAGTGTCCATCATTTACCCCTTGCTAGAATGAATAAAACAATACTGAAGGGATTATACCCCGCATGGCGATATGATGTCAATAGTCGAGGGATCAATCTGGCGCGTAGTCTAGGAAAAACGGATTAGATTATTGGGTTTCGATTTTCGATAATTGGAAAAATTAAGTCGAGGGATCAATCTGGCGCGTGAACAAGATTATTGTTTGCCCCTCCCCCCACCAAGCCCACCAACACGCCGGCAGCCTGGCAGCCCTGAGCCCTGGCAGCCGCTGTCCTGGCCAGGAGCCGGATCCGCTGCCAGATCGGCAGCCCTGGCCAGGTGGGCAGCCCTCCGAGGTCCTGAGCCGATGGCAGCCGGCAGCCTTGGCCAGGTGGGCAGCCGTTAAGTTTAGCAGCTGATCCGGCAGCCCTCCGAGGTCCTGAGCCCACCAGGTGGGCAGCCTGAGCCGCTGCCCGGGCCAGGAGCCGGATCCGCTGCCAGGTGGGCAGCCGGCAGCCTGAGCCCTGAGCCGCTGCCCTGGCCCGGATGAGCCCTGAGCCCACCAGGTGGGCAGCCTGAGCCCTGGCAGCCCGGGCCAGGAGCCGGATCCGCTGCCAGGTGGGCAGCCGCTGCCCTCCGAGGTCCTGAGCCGGCAGCCCTGAGCCGCTGCCCTGGCCAGGAGCCGGATCCAAAAAACGGCAGCCGGCAGCCGATACCAGATCGGAGCCGGCAGCCGTTCGGAGGTCCTGAGCCGCTACCAGGTGGGCAGCCTGAGCCCTGAGCCCACCAGGAGCTCTGATCCGGCAGCCGGCAGCCATCAGCCGATCCGAACGGATCCGGCAGCCCTGAGCCCTGAGGATGGCCACCAGGTCCACGGCCGCCACCAGGTCCACGGCCGCCACCAGGTCGGATCCTGAGCCCTGAGCCCTGAGCCCTCCGAATGGCAACCACGGCTGCCAGGAGCCAGGATCGAAGAGTGGCAACCACGGCTGCCAGGTCGGAGGATGGCCACCACGGCCGCCACCAGGTCCACGGCCGTCACCAGGTCGGAGCCTTGAGCCTTGAGCCCTGAGGATGGCCACCAGGTCCACGGACGGCAGCCATGGTTGCCAGGAGCCACCAGGAGCCAGACAGGAGCCAGGATCGAAGAGTGGCAACCACGGCTGCCAGGTCGGATCCTGAGCCCTGCCAGGAGCCCGGCAGGTAGAATATTTTTGTGGATCGACGATCATTTTAGCCATAATGAAAATGAGCCCTACCAGGTCGAAACCTGGAAGGGCTGATAACAGGATCGCCTTATCAATCCTGATTATAAAATCGATTCGGATCGGTCAACGTGTAATGGACTGGCATTATGAGCCCGAACGGTGGATCGAAAGTCGATCCGATTTCAGCCGTCGACGGTTCAACCACGATAGGATCGTTCGAACTGCCATCATCATTAGGGCTGCCAAAAATTACACGAGGGAGCCCTGAGCCGTTTCCGCTGCCCCTGCCAGATAATGCAACCTGGCAACCAATAGCATTGGCAACTGTGACTAAAAATTGCGGCTGAAAATTCATAGACATTAATTGGTGTTCACGATCCTGAGCTCGTTGGCGCTTAGGTACAATTGGGCGCCAATCTGGAAAATTGCCTGTTAAGGTCGGATCGTTCTGCCTTGGCAGCCAGGAGCCATCACGGAGCCCGGCAAGATCTGATTTTGCCAGGTCAATTATGAGATCATTTTCCCTGAGTTTTTTGGCAATTTTTAGGGCTGCCACGAAAACAACAGGATCCACTATGCCAGGGATATCAGGATCGATAAAACCGGATCGGGCATAATCGAAACCCTCACCAGGTTGGAATAATTTGATCGGAACAACCGCCAACATAAAACCATCTGTGGCAGCCGCTGTACCATCAACATACCCGTCGTCATCAGGCGGATTAAAATCCATACCGGAGCCCGGAGCCGCTTTGATTTCAACATGGGCGAGTGTTGGCCGTGCGTTATCGACGACCGTGCATTTCCATACAGAATAATCTCGACTAATTTTCATCTAAAATCTCCTCTTGCTATGAGCCGATGCGGCCGATCCAATAAAAAACAACCCGACTAAAAGCCAGGTTGCCACGGCTGCCAAAACGGATCCGGTTTCAGTTAATACCAGGAGCCCGGCAGCCAGTGAAATAATGAAAACGAACAACATAAAAATCTCCTCAGGGATAAAATCCCATTAAGCTAAAACGATACAATCAGATTAGGATTATACCTGAGCCCTGAGCCCTGGCAAATAGATCGGATCCGCGTGCGTGCGTGCGGGCCAGGTCGAAGCCCTCCGAGGTCCTGAGCCCTGAGCCGTTGCCCTCCGAGGTCCTGAGCCCACCTGGTGGGCAGCCTGAGCCAAGGGCGGCCGGCAGCCTGAGCCAAGGGCAGCCGGCAGCCTGAGCCCTGAGCCGCTGCCCTCCGAGGTCCTGAGCCCACCTGGTGGGCAGCCTGAGCCAAGGGCGGCCGGCAGCCTGAGCCAAGGGCGGCCGGCAGCCTGAGCCCTGAGCCGCTGCCCTCCGAGGTCCTGAGCCCACCTGGTGGGCAGCCTGAGCCAAGGGCGGCCGGCAGCCTGAGCCAAGGGC
>SDBV01001680.1_pt1 | contig 33186 bp, 57 predicted proteins | sample 2277081 | NCBI WGS metagenome assembly SDBV01 (sample SAMN10402039, study PRJNA504765) | marine sediment metagenome | isolation source: marine sediment core GS10_PC15, 223 cmbsf | place: Arctic Ocean: Southern Knipovich Ridge | collected 2010 | reverse complement strand
GGTTCGTTATATGGTTCATACTCGTGAGCTGTTTGTTTTGGTGTTTGTTTTTCATCTGTCTGATTATGCATATCCGGAGTTGGCTCTTTTGTTCCAGATGTCTCTTCTTCACCATGCACCTGTGCAGCTTGTCTCTGTCTCTCAGGAGTATAGACCTTCCAAGGCTGTGTCTTGAATGCAGTCTCAACGACTAGCATGTTAGGCTTAACAAAGATCGTGTCTAGATCAAAGATCTGATCAAGCCACTTTGCATCTGCTAGCTTGCCATGAGTAGGATCGGCATAAATGGCATCTCGTGCCTGTCTACCTGTACCTGATCTAACCAACATAAGATCATGGCCAGTCTTAGGATCTGAAATGTCACCATACATTCCGGTCTCCTGAATCTCATAGATCATCTTATGTACAGTCCAACCATAGCTGTAAACCATAACACCAGCCTGTGGCTGATCCATCCATACCATGTTTGACCAGTACCGGTTAGCCGGTCTAGCTGAGTCCACGTCAGGTTTGTACCTATCGTATTCTTTCTTTAGAAGTACGTGTGTCTGACAAAACGGGCATTCATCCCCGAAATTGTCCGGGCATAGAAAAGTTACCTGGGCCTGTCCGACCCTGTAATGCATTTTCATATGCTTTACGATTACTCCCTCTGGACTCCATGGAGGCATAATCCTTATTCTATGCTTGGTATCCCCCTTGGGTGAAAACTGTTTTTCCTGAGGAACATTTTTAATAAATGAATCCCCATCTGGACTGACCTTTCTTGCGTTCTCTTTGTTGTATTTGTAATATGGCATATTGCTTCCTCCTTTTAAATTTTGTTCGTACTACCTTCCTTGTTTCTTCTCTTCTCGAATTCCCGCTTCGATCTTAGCTAACTGTCTGCGATTTAAACTCATCAGCATTTTAGACTTAATCTCGAATGCGTTTGCTAACTTCACCATCTTTTTGTGCGTTGCATATTTTAATAATTCAACCTCCTTTAGATCGATCCAATCTTTGTTATCTCTGAATGTTAACTTTAACTCAGAGACTGACTTCCACTTTTTTCCCGTCTCATCTTTCATAATTTCCTTCATGAGTTGACCTTCTTTTGTTTCCCGCGCTTTAACCGCCTGCTCATACCTTACCTCTGCATCAACGGCTCCACAACCGGCTACATAAGCGTATTGAGCACAGGTTGCCAATTGACCTTCCATGTCACCTTCATTGACAAAGGTATACCAACCTGCATTCTGATAGAACTCTAATAAATCAACCGGTTTAAATTCCATTAGAACACCCCCAATATTACTTTAACCTGATCAATCTTATCTTTCGTTGATCCTGTTAATATATGGAATGGTACACGAGCATATTGCACAACAGAATTTAACTCCTGCGATCTTACAGGATCAACCGGTCCTGTAGGAAGGATATAAAATATATGATCATACCAGATATGTTTATAGGCCCAAGTGTAGAGCATATCATGGTACCAAGGATGGACGGATATACGGGCAGTTGCCCATGCATCATAGATAGAGGCAGAAGCAACAAAGTTCTTATTAAAGTAATGTGTGTAGACAAACCAATAATCAATCCATCTTTGAATCTTTTTTCTAGCTTTAGGCTCTTTGAATTTTTCGCCTAGAGCATTATACTTCTGGGTGATGTAGTCCATGGCGTAAACCTTCAGGCCCATCTTTTCGAAATATTTTGTCATCTCTCCAACCACTCTCTGTTTTTCCTCCCAATCAAAACCCATAAAGGATATTCTCATATCGCTTCCTCCTGTGGTATCTCGTCTTCCTTCTTTGCTTTGTTCTCATACCATCGCTGCGAAATGTCACAATCATGTCGTAGGACACAGCCTAGCTTAGGTATGGGTAGTTTCATCACGTTACTAGTAAGTTCCCGTATTTCGTCAACCAGGTAATCTGGAGTCTCGATCATTATAGAGTCATACATGGTTAAAACTATGCCAGGTCGTTCATAGATGTTCCTGACATCCCATCCATAGATTCTATCGAGTATCGCATCTAATGTGTACACGGCCCTGTTGGTTGTGTCTGCGACACCATTTTGACACTGCCAATTGACACATAATCTATCGAAGTATGATTCGATCTTTTTAGTTACAGCCGGTGGAAAGTGAAGTTTCCTACCATAGATACCTTCGATTACCTTATCTTGTCTCCATAATTGTCTCTGATCACGAGACCAAACCGGTACCATCGGAAACATCTCATCCCACATGCGAAACCATTCTTCAACTTCCTCTACCTCTAGCCCTAACATTTTTGATAAAGAGAAGGGACCACCACCATATACTTTATGGAAGTTCGTTTTCTTTGCACTTGTTCTAACATCTCCATGAACTGTAGCGTTCTTCATGAACCCTGCGGCAACTTCAGCATGAAGGTCACCCGTGTTCACGGCTTTTATCATATTTATATCCTGGGCCAAATAAGCCAGGACAACCAATTCAGCCTGTGTATAGTCAAGATCCAAAAGTTTCCAGCCAGGGGGTGCCATGTAGCAACTGCGGATCTCAGGATCTTTTACAACGGTTAATAGCGCGGGATCTCTTCCTGCTGGCCGACCACTCAATGTGCCATGGGTCATTAAGTTTACGTGTACCCTATCATTCTCATCCATCCATCGAACGATACCCGTTTCTTTCTTTTTGTCTTTATCTTCTGTTACTCCATCATCTCCGTCCAAATAATCTCGAAGCATCTTACCCCAATGCTTCATATCTAGAACATCATTAATGGCAGGATTCTTTGTCTGATCATAAAGTTCTTCAAGTGTTTTCTTGTCTGTAGCGGGTGCGCCTGTTTTTGCTGTACGATTGATGACTTCTAAATTAAGATCTTTGTAAAGATAGCCAGCCAGTTCATCGGCTTTCTTCCAGACAAACTTATGGCCACATGCATCAAATAATTTGGCTTGAGTTTCTTTGATTTTATCCCTATATTTTATTGATAGTTTATCAACTCGTTCTCTATCGACCATAAATCCACGGTAAGATATCTTAGTGAAGGCTCGTTTCGTGGGCATTTGATGCTGGTAAAAGAAAGGGGTAAGTCCATCTTTGTCTACTATGTCTCCAAACTTGTTACGTAGAATCTTTGCATAGTACACATCATCAATGTTATATTCTAGTAATAATTCTACGGGAACATCAAGGTAAGATCCACTTTCACTGTTACCTACAATCTCTTGAACCATGGCCTCATACCCACCACCAGAAGGTAGATAGTTTTTAACCAAGGATTTTAAGCCATGAGGTGGTTTCTCGTGGAAGAGTACATGTGCATCAATAGTATCGAAGTCATTATCTACCTGGATACCTATTTTCCAGAAGAATTTACAGTCGAAGTTTCCACCTTGCCATTCAAGCTTATGAGTAACTAAGACTTGCGTTAATTTTTCTTTAATCTCTAAATCATTAAGATCAGCATACCAATAACCTTCTCTAGGAACTGTCATGAAAGCAAGGCCCATCAACGGACCTACCCCATTGGAATGTTCATCATCTTTCTTTATTGGCAAATGGAAACATGTTCCCATTGCTCCGATATAGTCTTTAAAGAAACTGAGGCCAGAGGTTTCCACGTCACAGTTAAGATCAATTTTAGGATGAGCGAGAAGGTAATCCATCCATATCATAAATCTTTTTTTACTGTTGATGAATTCTCTGCGTATTGGAGGGAGGGATTCACGCTTTGTGTTACCTAAGAAGTCTTGTACTTTTCGGAAATCATTTTTGATGACTTCAAGCTTGGAAGGATCAAACATAACAGAGGCCGGATCAAAGGTTACCATAACCTTTACTTTATGCCCATTAAGTTCAGCATCATAAAATAGTCCACGCTTGTCTGTAATCTTTTGTAGATCGAGAATGGCTTTGAGAGGTGTGTTACCCATTACAACTACCACCTTAGGTGGTTTTTCAGGAAAGTCTTTTACTCCATGTAGCTCCTGGCATTTATCCATCTCATCAACTAATGGATTTCTGTTACCCGGAGTCCTACATCTAACTACGCTTGTGGTATAAATATCATTCTCTTCAATACCAACATCCCGTAGAATTGTAGAATAGATGCTTCCTGCTTCTCCTGCAAGAACGCGATCTTCATATATTTCAGAACCGCCTAATTTATTACAGTATACAAGAATGGGGATTTTACCGGAGCCACGTCCGTAGATCTGTGACCGGCGCACCTCATTGAAAACAGAGGTTTCCCAAATGGGGCAAGCTTGGCAGGGAGTTTTGTCAACGGCATAAACCTTGTTGACTTTGGGGGTTATTTTATGTGGTTGCTCGTTCTTTTTATTTGCCATGTGCGAATCTCTTTTTAAACTCAATCAAATGCGTTTCCATAAATTCTTGCGTAACTCCATTATCTGTGTAAAATGAGATTAGAAAGGGAGGCTTCGTTTTGTCTCTCTCAATCATTCTCAATTCAGTTTTTAATTCTTCTAGCGTGTTCTCTAAATCAATTTTATCTTTGAAGTATAGAATATATCCGAATCCTTCACTTAATACCATCATAGCATGGGCCTCCTTACTTTACAACCACTATTTAATGACGTGGCTAAGTTATTGAATATACTGATCTTAATAGATTTTCCTCAATTCTGTTCTAAATAGAAATTCAATTTCATCCTTCTTTAATTCACCAGGATCTTTATCATGTAACCTACAAACAAATGTATCATGGTTCTTTGCCAGCTTCTTAGCACTAGACATTCCTTCGCCCTGTGCGTCTGGATCTAAGAACATAATGATTCGCTGGAAATCACCCAAGGCAATCAGCCGGATCTGTTCATCTGAAACGGCCTTACCGAATGAAGCCACTGTCCTATCCACACCTGTGGAGGGGACATCGAAAACCCCCTCCACAACAACTAACTCATTCTTCTGTTTGAAAGCGTTATCAAAATTATAGAGAACAGTCTTCTTACTCATCCCGGATGCATTCACATATTTAGGATCAGTATTTTTCCAAATGGTTCTTCCTTGGAACCCCCGATAGACCCCGAACTGGTATACGGGAAAAATAAGTCTCGGTCCAAAAGAATAAGATCCTTTTTTGTAATCTTCACAATATAGTGGCGCACCAGGAACATCAAAGTCTCGTATCCCGAATCCCCTTCCTTCAAGATACTGTCTACAAAGGTGAGTGGAAGGCAATTCGGACAGTATATGACAGTCGGAAGGGAGGGCTTCGAGGTTAGCATCATCAAGACGTTTTGTAGTTTTGTCAAATTCAACTCCGAGGCTTGCCAATTGCGGGAAGAGTAAGCTACACTTGCTTTTGTATTCGCACCGAAAACAGTGTGCAGCATCTTTTTTAGGATTGATCCAAAGTTTATATTTAACATCTTGCGTCTTTCCTCTTAGTATGCAGAATGGGCAATTAACACAGATATCATTGCCTGAGGTTCGGTAATCACCAAATCGACTAGTTATTAATCTGATTATTGTTGTGTAATTCATTCCTTTATTATCTCCCATGTTGGTTCAGGTATAGGATTATTTAATATATAAACCTTTCTAAAAGCATCTGGCTTATTATCAGTTTCCCAAAATACTGTGCCGTTATTTTCTGTAAAGAAAAATAAACCAGTATTAGTCTTTTCAGCTATGCGAAAAAGATTTCCTTTTCGAACTACGTTCCATCTTTTCATAAAACCTCCTATGTTTGGTGTAGCCTGAAGGATTTGAACCTCCAACACCCTGCGCTTCAAGCAGGTGCTCTACCAGGTTGAGCTAAGGCTACATTATTGGTGGGGCATGTAGGATTCGAACCCACGACACGAGGCTTCGAAGGCCCCTGCTCTATATCCACTGAGCTAATGCCCCATATTCTTGTCAGGAAAACTGGTAACTTTTCCTGACCAAATTTGGTGGGGTCGGCAGGACTTAAACCTGCGACATACGGTTTAGGAAACCGCCGCTCTGTTCTAGCTGAGCTACGACCCCAATTAAACTAATTCCTCATTTAGGTAGGTTACACACTTCACAATGATAAGTACAATACCTACAAAAATAAGTGCTGAAGCAAAGTATCCAGTCAAATACCACAAACCAGAAGCTGCTAGTCCTACTCCAAGCCAACCACGATACTTAATCATTTTCTGCCTCCTATTAAATTTGGTGGGGTAGGTAGGATTTGAACCTACGACCTTGGGCTTAGAAGACCCCTACTCTGTTCCGCTGAGCTACTACCCCAAATATTTTTGGTAGGGCCGATGGGATTCGAACCCACATTGCCCGGTTTAAAAGACCGGTACTCTGCGCTATTGAGTTACAGCCCTACAATGTTCTGCTGGTCGGACTCGATACCGACTAGGGAGCGAATATTATCTTTCAAATACTAGGCTCGATTCCTCTTAACCCCATTAGATGAGGTGTAGTGTGTCTCTTCACACCGCAGCAGATTTTGGTAGGGTAGGTGGGAGTCAAACCCACGACTCCCGGTTTAAGAGACCGGTACTCTGGTCACTGAGTTACTACCCTATATTCCTGGTAATGCTCTAGATACATTAAGTAATTCTTCTAGAGGACAAAAATATTCTTTACCATCTGGCATAATCAATTTGAAATAACTTTCACCAGTTTCATTAATAATCGTTGCGTATGAAAAATTCTTAGATGTATTAACTGAGTCAGCATGTTCATATAATCTTATGCTTAATTTAGCTATCATAAAATCTCCTATTTATTGGTAGGGTAGGAGAGATTTGAACTCACACTGTACGGATTTTAAGTCCGTTGCCTCTGCCATTGGGCTACTACCCTATTCTTCTTTCCAACTATAATCACCTTTTAATATTTGATCTGCAATTATTCTAAGTTCTGGTGATACAGCTAAATGCATTGCATCTCTAACATATTCGATGAACTCTTCTAATTCTTTTATTCTTTCATCCATCTCTATATCCGTTGGTCGGATTCGATAGCCGACTCAGGTAGGCTTTTCGAATAAAATTATTTGCACCTAACTCTATTCACACGCCGATAGTATGCAATCATTATCCCTGTCCTGCTGACACAGAGCGTGTCCTTCCACGCTGCAACGGATTCTTTTGGTAGGATAGGAGAGATTTGAACTCTCACTGTATAGGGTTTGAGCCTATTGCCTCTACCGGTTGGGCTACTATCCTAAAAACTTTTACGCCAAGCCTGGGTTATGGGCTTACCATTCTTCCCAGGCAAGGCAACCTGCGCTACTAAGCAGACAGGATCTTGGTAGGGGAGACAGGATTTGAACCTGCACGGCTATTAACCACTAGTTTCTAAAACTAGCGTGTCTACCATTTCACCACTCCCCCATTATTTTTTATCTGGACAACCTTCTTGTCCACACCATATTTCGTTTGTTATGCCTTTGACACCTTTGATCTCGACATGATCTATGAGTAAACTTACCACATAAATAAAACCTATAACAAAAGATATCATAAGAACCGCTACTATACCAATGGCTATCTTACTCCAGAAAACTGTATTTTTAAAATCCTCATCAATTATATCATTCATACTTTCTCTATGTTTAAAACCTAAAAATCCGTACATAAAATCCTCCATACAAATTTGGTGGGCAAGCAGGGAGTCGAACCCTAATTTGTCGGTTATCGGCCAACTGTTCTACCGTTGAACTACTCGCCTATGGAGATGGTAGAAGGAATCGAACCCTCGAACTTGCGTTTTGCAGACGCAGCCATTACCATTCTGGCATACCATCAAAAAAATTAAGGAAAGGCCGAATCTTAACCTTTTACACTGACTCGATGTTCAATAGCCTTGTCAGTAACCCTAAAGTAAATTTGGCGGCTTGTACGGGAATTGAACCCGTTTCTCCTGTTCGACAGACAGGCATACTAGCCAATGTACGAACAAGCCTTGGTGAACCTATTCGGATTCGAACCGAAACCTTCCACATTGAGAGTGTGGGGACCTAGCCTATTAGTCTATAGGTTCATGGTGAAGCTATTCGGATTCGAACCGAAACCTTCCACATTGAAAGTGTGGGGACCTAGCCAATTAGTCTATAGCTTCATATCGTGTCGGCACCCCCCATAACCTTCTGTGCCATGCCGACTGCATACCCCAAATATGATATGCGCCCATCTTCTTATATGTCTTCCCTAAATCTCAAACCAACCGGGAATCTAGGTATACCATAAGCTGAATAATCCTGAAACTGTACCGTTAGCATTCTGCCAACTGCCAATTTCGGATTGGTCCAATACTGTTTTAGGTTGTCCAAACTCCCGGCTAATTTAGTCTTAAATTTACTTCCATCTTTTGTTACACAAATAAAAATACCGTGGCCAACTAACTTGCCTTTACCCTCTATAACGTCAACTATCTTAAATTCTGTATCTACGTTAAACCGTTTCACTTTAAGCAGATCAGAGGATCGTTTATTCTTATAAAGACCCTTAGCATTTCTAAGTATGGCACCCTCGTAACCCTTCTCCACAAAGCTATTATAATTAGCCATCATTTCCTTTTCGTTGATTACATCAACCGTTGTCACAAATTTCAGTGGATTTATGACCTCACCAATCTCAGAACCGTTAACCTCTCCCACTGGAACGTTAAAAAAGAAATTTTTCAATCTCTTCAATCTTTCCTCATAATGTTCCTGTATAGGAAGATCGTAGATATGGTACTGTACAACCTCATGACCCGGAATCGGCTTCTGTTGCCTAATGAAATGTGTTAACTCTTCAAACTTCTCAGAGTAGTCATGATTGTACAACTCACCATCCAATATAAAATTCTCACCGGCAAATCCACCTATGCTCTCAAGTGCCTTTATGATATGAGGCACACCAGTAATTAGTTTCCTGGTGCGACTCCACAAGGTAACCTTTCCATTCTTACAGATAGCAATGCAACGGTGACCATCCAACTTTGGTTGCACATAGCATGGATACTTTAGATCCTTGCCACGTTTCTCGATGGTATGCGCCAGCATCGGAAAGATTCCACCTTCAATTATTTTATCGACCTTACCAGCCTTAGCTTGACCAAGCTGTTCAACATAGCCCTTTTTCAGCTTAAGTTCCCACTGAGACTTAGCTTCGGCCTTGGCCTGTTCTTCCGGTGTAGTCTCGTTTGCCTTGCCAATATTCTTACCTGCCCTAATGGTATCCGAACCTTCTTGAAGTTTACCACCTGTCTGGCCCCAGAAAGTTCTTATTGTAGCTCCTTCAACAGCTATTGTCCACTGCTGCATAGCACCGGTACTCGTTTGTTTATATAATGTCGGAAATTTATACATACTCATTTTATTCCCCCTTAACGCTTAACTCGTTTTGTTTTCATAAGGCCTACTTCATCTCTTCCATCTTGAATTTCTATTTCCTTTGCTATCAATACCACATTCACTGACAGATAATCCTCGCTCATGATTTGAACATATTCAGATTTACCGTCAGCAGTCTTCGTTACAGTAATAGTCAATTTGTCAGTCATATCATTCTCCTCTCATCTACGGACAAGAACCCCCTTTCCCCGATTCTTGTCATGCATACCCGCCTCATCAAAGGGTACACGCCTCTGCTTCATTTATGGCTCTGAGGGTAGGACTCGAACCTACATCTTACTGTTTAACAGACAGGTGCTTTGCCATTAAGCTACCTCAAAATGGATGGGCAGATAGGAATCGAACCCATATGTGTTGGTTCAGAGCCAACTATCTTGCCGTTAGATCACTGCCCAATATGGATGGACAGACAGGAATCGAACCTGTTACTAGTTGGTTCAAAGCCAACCGCCTCGCCAATCGGCCTCTGTCCAAAAATGGGGTGTCGGGGTGGAGTTGAACCACGCACACTCAGGGTCACATCCTGATAGGCTACCGTTACCTCACCGACACATAACTTATAAACCTCCTCTATGTATTCCACAGCCAGGACACCGTACTTCACCATAGATGCTATGTTCTGTTTCCCAATGTTTGCCCATGGCATTATGGGATATACTATATTCACAATCCTCATAGGTTAATTCATACTTAGGAGTATGTGTTAACATATGGACACGTTGAGTATAGTTTCCAAAGCCTCCACCTGGACGTAAATTTTCCATCCGGTTGTACAACTTGAAAGCAAAATTCCAAACCATTCCTCCGAAGAGGTATATCATTATCCAACCAAACCAAAGTTTAAATTTCATTTTAGCATTACTCCCCTGTTACACCAACATGTTCTATTTCATTTTCAAATAACAAACCACTTTCACCATTGTCAAAGAAAATCATTATACCGGGGTTTACTCTAACTGGTAATTCCTCATGCCCATCAAAGCCCATAACTAATCCCGGCCCCCAATTAAAAGCCGGATAGTTTCTAACCCTACAAACTACTCTATCGCCTTTTTTAAATATCATTTTAGCATTACCCATCTGTATCTATCCTTCCAAACAAAAGTCTTCTTAGTAACTGTTGTATTCATAGGTGTTAACTCATCCCCTATATAAGCTTCAACATCGAGAGGTGGATGATGTATCACATCAATAGCGTCTCTGAATTTAGGTATCTCAATTGCTTCTATAAAGACCATATTGAAATCATATAACTCGGCTCTCATTGTATTCTCCAAATTAACCCAATATTGGTTTTATTCTTTCATCTGAATTATCGGAAACCAAACCAACAGTCTTTATTACAATTCTACCCTCTATGCCATTCATTGAAATAAAACCATCCAATAACCTACCACCTGCACTTGGAACAAGCCTAGCTATTGGCATCTCTTCCAGTATATTTGAATTTAGTTCAAGATCAGCCCGAACTTCATTTCCTACTTTCTTTAATTTTGCTGTACCCACAATTAACTTCTCATTAAAATTATAAGTGACAGGTACGGACTCTGGACATTCGACCTTATCTATAGTGTGTGAATATCCATCTCTGTCCACTATACCGTCTGCAATTAATACTGTTACATTTCTAAAAAATAATCTCATTTTACTTTCTCCAAATCTAAATCAACTGGTTTCTTCCGTCTGCTGGACCAACCTGAAAAGTTGGGATTCTTACTATCATCAATCCAGTAGTTCAGATGCTTTTTACAAACCGTGCATTGTTTCGTATACCAAGTACTTAAAAAATGTGTGTACCTCTTATCTAGTTTCCACTCACCTTTATGTTCCACCCCTACTTTACCTTTGCACCATTTGCCGGTTTTCTTCTTCCGGCCTTGGTGCCTGTCAACCGAATCTTCCGGTGGTATATTTCTTTTATGATCACTCATAATAAACGCGAGACCTAAGCCCCTGTACTCGATCTCGCAAGGGCAACTGGAGGAGAGGGTGGGATTTGAACCCACGGAACGCAGAGCTTACTACGTCCAATAATTTTCAGGATTATCGCTATAAGCCACTCAGCCACCTCTCCAAATATGGCGGAAAGAGTAGGATTCGAACCTACGGTACCGAGTAATGGTACGCCTGTTTAGCAAACAGGAGCCTTAAGCCACTCAGCCATCCTTCCAAAAAATTGAAGACACAGGGTTGGGTTTGAACCAACGTCACCACTCCTGTTAAGAGACTACGAGACCCCTCACGTATTCTCCCACTGAGGAATGGAGTTTTCCATTAAACTACCTGCGTCATATTGGTGGACCGCCAGGGAGTTGAACCCTGATCTCCTGGGTGCAAGCCAAGAATAATCGCCGTTATAATAGCAGCCCTTATTTCCTTCCGTTACTAAATCCGTAACACTTTACATAATCTGCAACTGGTGGGTCTACAAGGAATCGAACCCTGGTATGCTGCGTGTAAAACAGCCGTTCTCCCATTGAACTACAGACCCGTATTTGAATGAATTGCATTCTCACACTGCTGTATTGCCCAATCTATTTGTTTCTCCTTAATTGTGGTAGTGCTACCATACAGCTTATTAAAAAATGCCTGTTGTTCCGTTGTAGTCTCATTATAGAGATCAACAAGAACTTGTCTACGAAACTTACGAATTTTTTCTAACGCTTCGCTTTTCATATAATCTCCTATTGGTAGACCAGCATGGGATCGAACCATGGTCTGTCGCTTATAAGGCAACTGCTCTGCCATTGAGCTACCGGTCCGTTTTGTTTATGACTCGATCTCAAGTAACCGTTTTTTTAATCGTCGCCATGTTGAGCGGCCTATACCACCCCACTCATAATTACGTGACTGTGTCTCCAAGATTCTTTTATCACTGATTTTTTTAGCAGTCGGTTGACCGTTTTCATCAGTATAGCCCATGTACTCAGTATCCTCCCCACGGAATGTAATTCCATAATAACACAAATTACATCCCCATTGTTCCATAGGTCCACATCCGCTTAGAAATACAAAAAATCGTTCATCACAACTAGGACATTTATACATAAATCCTCCTAAATTTTGGAGCCTTTACGACGAATCGAACGCCGGTCACTTGAGTACAAAACAAGTATAATACCATTATACGATAAAGGCATACTCTCTTACAACTTTTTTGGAGTCGCTGGAGGGATTCGAACTCTCATCATTTGGGTGGAAGCCAAAGGCCTTGCCATTAGACGACAGCGACACGCATTACGCTAATCCATTACTGGATTGCGTGGTACCCTGATGGGTACCCGTGGCTGTCTCTGTATTCACTATCCCGCTGTGAACCAGCGATATAGGTATCCGAGACATAGCAATGTGACATCGGTCAGTATTCCAAGCAACCAACCTATGAGAATCAATATCCGGGGACAGGTTTTGTAATCGTGGCTTAGGGCCATCATCACTCGACCTCTTTCTGTTCTCTCTCATAATCATAATCACACTCCTACTATTTGGTCTAGGCAGAAGGATTTGAACCTCCGATCTCTCGGTTCCAGGCCGAGTGACTTACCAAGCTAGCCTATGCCTAGTTATTTATTGAACAATACTCAGGGAATGGGCCATCTGGTCGCCGTAATTGCCACCAGCATCCCCTGAGGGGTTAAAATACTCACATGGGGGCTTGGCCGTGAGGGTGCTATAGCGTCCCTACTTCCCCCATGTGTAATACCATTATAGCATACTTTTTCGATCCACGTCAACTACTCAGATTTCCTCTTATATCCTGAGGAAGTCCCGGCCTCCGCATCCTCCTCTTTCTTATCAACCACATACTCATGCAGGTATTTGAAGTAGATCTTCTTTTTATCCAACGCATAGAATTCGGCCTTTTCCCTATCTGCATTTCTGGCCTTAATCAAATAGAACAGAACCTGGTTTTTGTCCTTATCCGACTTGTTCTGACCTATGCTGAAAGCCGTATCTGCTATACGTAGCTTCTCGTAGTCTTCAGCAACCATCTCTTTCTTTACTATTCTCTTACCAGACGCTACTCGGTTTGTCTGTGTAGCTGTGATAACTGGTATGTTAAGTTCAACTCCGATAGCACGTAGAGAAGTAGTAACATCCTTCAATTCGTATCTCAGTTCTTTTCTAGACTTTGGTGGCTTAAGCAGATCAAGATAATCAACAATTAAAACATCTGGTGTATGTAACTCGACCAGACCTGATATTTGTTCAATACTACCTTTACCTGTTGGTAATTCTTCGATATGCAGAAAGCCTTCGAACTTTGGTCTTAAGAATGTGGACACATAATCGTACATTTTCTGTGTCATATCGTGATCGAGATTAAGGATCTCATTGACACCAACCCAATCGTATTCTGGGTAAGGAACACTGAGCACAGATAAATATCTGGCTAAAACTCTTGGAGCCGACATTTCCAATGTTACGTGCAACACCTTCTTTAAGTTCTTGACCATATGAGCACCCATTTGGATCAAGCATATACTTTTACCTATACCTGTATCAGCCATGACTAAGGTAAGTTCCTTTGCAACCACACCTCTAATTTCGTGATCGAGTAACTCGAATCCTGTATGTATTGCCTTTTCCTCTAAATAAATCGAAGATAGATTCTTAAGTGAAAATAGGTTACCATTCTCATCCAGTAGGCCACCCTCATTATTCAACACGTTCTTCCTGGTCTCTCGTAGTGCAGACAATACCTCGTCAATCTCACCTGTCTCTATACTCTCTGACTGCTCACTGAGCACGTTTCGTAACGCTCTAGAGGTTATATATTTTAGAATACTGTTCTTGATGTAGTCAGCATCAGTAATTACACCAGAGGTTAGAAGGGCCAAGAACTCTTGAAGTAAACTCTGTTCCTCTGGTAACGGTACCCAAGCACCCTCCTTACTTAGTTCAGTATCAAAAACATTTCTAGTTGGTAACTTTTTATATTCGTTGTAATATTCTTTTATCTGACCATGTATCCATTGTCCTACTTGTGTAGTGAACATGTTGTCTTCTATGAAACTACCATGCTTTAAGTATGTCTGTCTGTTGATGCACAAAAGTGCCAACAGACGTATCTGATATGAATTCGGAAATTGAGCCATTATATCATCATCCCTCTGAAGTGTTGAAACTGTATGGGACTAGCTAAGATCGACGGAGTAGGTGCATATGGTCCGTCCCACACTCCGAATACGAACGGTATATACTGCTCCGGTCTCATCCCATGCAGAGTTAATAGATTAGCCAGTTTTTCAAAACTAGCTACCTTAGGTCCTATGAATGATTTCGAATTTGGATAGAATTCAAACATAGCCTTCCGATACGCCATTTTGCAGTCTAATGCATTTATAATCATTTCGTTAGCTATACTTCCTGTTCTTCTATTCGTTTCTGTTTACCTGGAGGGAATCCGATTAGTTCTACCTTGATCCCATTTTCTTTATAAATTCGATATCGTTGTTTAGCATGTTCTTCGAGTGTAGGATGATAGCAGTCGTAAATGTCAAACCACCTCTTACAGACATCTTTAAGTGGTCTCATCAACCTACCGATCTTTTGCTGTGTGATGATCTCACCCTTCCCACCGGCTGCATTGAATCCTACATCTAAATTCGGTATATCGAGTCCTGTTGCTCCTATGTTACTTGCGATTAATATCTTAATCTTTCCTTCTATTACATCTTGTCTTATTCGTTCTCTTTCTTTCATGTCTTTGATTTCACCTGAGATAAACGTGCTTCCCTTGAACATCTTTTGCAGTATATGTCCGTGATCTATTCTCCGAACAATGATCAGAACCGCCTGTCCACGGTGCTCCTTAACAATCTTCTGTATCAACTCATTGCGTATAGGATTCTGTACGATCAAGAAGTCTTCCAGGATACTAAAATTTCCTTGCCAGTTTCCGTAATACATCTGTGTTGGCACATTGGCTATGAATCCTTTCTTTACAAGTTCCTTATGTTCTATTAACCGAATCGGTTGCCCCAGGAGGCCATGGACAATCAGATCCTTGTTATCGCTACGGCCTTTGGCTGTACCGGTGAAGCCAAAACGATAAGGTGCATTCTGCCGAGTAATGACATTCAGGGTCTGATTGGCAGCAGCACAATGGGCATCATCAACCAATAAAAGTTTGAATGTTTGTAACTGTGTGTCACTTAACTTCTTTAAAGATCCACTTAACCCTATAGTCACTGGCTCAATGTCTACTTTGCCTCCACCAATAATACCAAACTTTCTATAGGGTGACATTTTTTCTAATTCAGTCTTAAGCTGCATTTGAACTGATGCTGACGGTGCAATGATCAATGTATTAAAACCAAGTGTGTCCAGGATTGCAGCCATCATAGTGGTTTTCCCACTGCCAGTTATTGAATCTATGATCATACGTTTTGTTCTAAGGGCCTTAGCCAGATATTCGATCTGATAGGGACGTAAATCCACACCTCTTAACTCCGGGACTTTATATTCCACCTTAGGCCATTTCCGGTTGTCTTCCCTGGTGTATACGACTTTCCGCCGTGTAAGTTCTTCTTCGATATAAGGGACCAGACCCGTTAGGACTAGGCCATCCCCATCAATCAAATATATCCTTTCTCGGTGCCACGTCTTGGACCTAGAGTTATACATCTTAAACATATATGACACATGATCATGTAACCACGGTGACACAGACGTAGGTATATCTGTTATCTGTGCAAAGTTATGATTTAATATTTCAATCTTCATATCTTTCCAGTAAAAGTATCTAACCCATCATCCAGATTCTCATAGATCTCATTAACCAATCCAGTTACAGTGGTCATATTATGTTGTTTCTTATGTAATAGGTCTTTGATAACATTATCAGATAAAGCACCAAAAATATCTCTGATAATTGTAGCCTCATCCAATGTTAGTTTGATCACTGCATTAACTTCTACATATTCAATTGTTGTTTTAGCCATAAAACCTCCTACTTACCGTTCTGCATTTCGTTTCCACTCAGTATCAGGTGGCGCAGTCTTTTTTATTTTATCCATAAGAGCATCAAATTTACGTTGTGCCTTATTTGCGGTATTCAGAGCGTTAATACAACGACTACGTGCAGCAGATTCATCATCCTTAGCTAACATTAGTTCTTTCTGCGCCTTTACAATTTCATCGTATACTTCTGTTAAAGATGCTGTTTCTACGTTTTCCATAGTACCTCCTAGAAAATATCGTCAACCAGTTCCATCAAATATGTGCTGTCAACTTTCTGTGCATCCTGTGAGCGTAGGACATGAATCAATTGGAGGAAATAAGCTGTATCAACTCCAATTAATTGCTCTTCAAGGACATCAACATCCTTAAGATCCAAGTCGTTTAACTGCATGGCCATCTTCAAATACTGACCACCGTTAATCGTCCACCCTCTTTGGATGAACTTCCTGCTACGAATAATGGAACAGAGAGGATACTTAGATCCCACATAACGCAATTCTCGTGTTAACAAAGCTTCCAGAGCTTCCTTCCGCAATATCAATAGATCTTCTCCAGCATCCCAATAATTGGTGCAGTGAACAAAATCAAAATTCTGATGTATCTCACTTGGCTCCCCGTAAAACCGGATAATAAGCTGCACCTTATCTGATAGAGTGATTGCATTGGAACTTAAGAAGACAGGACTAAAGGTGCCTTTTTTAATCTCACGCTTGTCTTTAGCCGCAGCCGCAGTCTTCTCGACATATTCTGTAGCTGCCAAAGCATCCCGATCAGGATCTCCTTCGAAATACTGATAAGCATTGGTATCAGTTTCTGTCGCAGCAACACCAGCAGATCTAACCTTAACCTTAATCCGTCCATCTTTATCTGTCACAGTGATTTCTTCATTGCCTTTGTTATTAAACTTCTCCACATAATATTGTGCTACGGCTAGACAGGTCTCTTTATTTCGAAAATAGATATCAAAATCGTTGACCTCTTCATTTAACAGCATCGAAGCAATGGCTCCACCTGTAATAATGGTGTTTTTTTCTACCAAGTTTCTAACACTCTCATTGTCGATAGACTTCATCCACTGCTTATGTTTGCCTTTACAAATTGCTCTAATTGTTTTAGCTTTCATACTTCCCCCTTATACATGATATCCCCTAATGTTTTAAAATATTGATAACGGAACCATCTTTATGTGTCTCGATATGGATCTCCTGATCAAAGGTATCTTTGAGTTCCTCGATATGCGTAATCACTAAAAACAGATCGAACTGCTTGGCTACTTCCCGGAGGACATCCTTCACTGCTTCCACGTTTTCAGGGTCCAGGCTTCCGAAGCCTTCATCAACGATAAAGAAACCAATCTGTGTATTATACATCTCAGAGTTAACACGGGCCAAGGCTACACGTAGTGCCAACCCTTGACGGAATCTCTCAGAGCCTGATAGGTTTTCTATGTCCCGAAGACCGGTGCCGGTCCAACCGACAACATCAAGAGATTTCTTCTGTGTACCACCCTTGGTCTCCTTAAAGGGTCTAAGCTGTATCCTCTTTAAAGGATCAATCTTAGCCAAGATTTCATTTGCATATTCCTCAATATGAGGTATCGTTTCACCAAATAGATGCGCCGGTATGTCACCATAAGCCTGATTAAGAATTTGATAGCTGGCTATCCGTGTTTCTTCTATCCGAAGAGTCTCTAAAGCCGCTTCTATACCTGCCATCACTTTCAACGTTAATTCTAACTCTTTATCTTTCGTAGCGATATCTGTATCAATTGTGCTAATGGTTTTAGTGATGTCTTCCAACTCATGCTGTAATTGGATCAAACCACCTATGTCAAACTCCGGCAACTTAACTATCCTTCGCCTAACCGTTTCAACCTGATCTCGGAGAACATCTGTTGATTTACTTAATTCAAGTCCAGCATCAATATCCTTGATCATACTGTTGGCCTCATCCATCTCTACCTGGGTATCCTTCCCCCTTGTTACAGCAATCTTGTTTGCATCATCCAACCGTTTTAAACCCTGATTAATCTTGGTCACTCGCTCTTCAAAAGATACCTTGACATCTTCTAGTGACGCAAACTGACCAGATAGGCCTTGCAAATATTTAGTTATCTCCTTCTGCGTAGCTTTACCCTGAGATAAAAGCTGGCACCTGTCATAGTAATCGGTATTAATGCATGGGACCTTAGTTAAGATCTTCACATTTTCTTGTCGCCCCATCAAAGAAACGACATTCAAAATCTTAGCCTGTACCTCCGCACGTTGATCGGTTAAAGCTTCATAGTTCTTACATATATCGTTTATTATCTTATCAATGTCTTTGTTATCTTCAATGAGTTTTTCAACTCCACCTACAAGTTCTCTTTTATCTGGTAACTTCTTTAGCTCCTTTAATCTTTCTTCCCTGCCTTCCAACTTACCTGATAAGGTGTCATACTCCGTTTGTAATTTCTGTCTATCCGCAGATACACCGGCCTCGGCCTGTTTTTCCATTACCTGTTTTTTACGTTCACCCTTGTTTACTATTAATGGTTCGCGTTTCTCTCTTTGTAGAGTAAGGGCCTCGCGTAGAACCTCCACCTGACCCTCGGCTACGGCCAATTCCGTCTCTGCTCCCTCGATCTTTGCGTCTAGGGCATCACTATCTTTGAGATGCTTTGATATGGCTGCTTTCTTTTTAACCCAATAATCCAACGACAACATCTCCATAATCATGTCTTGTCGTTCACTAGGTTTCAGATTAAATAGCCGGTTAATATCTTCCTGCTGCGCTATAGACGTAGAGAGTAGCAACCCATAACTTATGCCTAAGACCTCGTCTAGTTTTTTCTGTGTCTCAGTTAATAATCGTTCAGATAGATCTTCTTTACCACCAGAACCTATCTGATAGAACTTCAGAATCTGTTGCTTGGTATGCTCAATAGATCTCTTAACTAAATAAAATTGTTCTCGATGTTGAAAGAAAAGGTCCACACTCATCGTAGTGGACAGGTCATTTATTAAACCCTCTGGTCTCTTTCGAGCCTGGCCGAATAGAGCAAAGAGTGAAGCATCTACAAAGAAAGAAGACTTACCTGTTCCATTTTTACCGGTGACTGTGGCTGCATGAACATCGGATAGGTCAACCTCGACCTTGCCTCGGAATGGAAGAAAGTCAGTTGCAATAATTTTTAATGGTCTCATTCTACCACCTTAATCTCCCTTCTCTAACTTCCTATCTAATTCTAAAAGAGAATCAATTCCTTCCACCTTCTTGCCTCTTAAATAGCTCTTGAGGATCTCGTGGTTAGACTTCCCCTTAAGAGCATGGACTTTCTGTAACCTCATCTTGTTCTTGAGTGCAGGTCGAAAACCCATACAATCAAACTTCTTTACTTTATCGAATACTGCCTTGACCTCTTCTGGAGTGGCATCTCCCATGACTCGAATATATCCATCGAAACCAGACTTCTCATATGTCAGAAATTCCTCGATGGTGAATGTTTTGAACTTAGGATATGGGACTGTCATATCTTTAAAAGTGGAAAACTTTTGCGCCTTCTCATCAACAGTCCAGATTAAAAAACCTTTCTTCTGATCTTCTTCCCCAAAATTATATGTCTCTGGAGATCCGGCATAACAAGTTATAGGATGTCCCGTACTCTTAAACATGGTCTGACCATGATAGTGTCCCATAAGAACAGCATCACAACCTAAGTCATCTATCTCTTTAAAATCAACCGTTCCATTTTCGCCTTCGACCTCTGCCCAATGTAACTCCTGCATCCTAACTCCAACGTGATAAATAAGAACCTTAGCTACATTCGACTTGCAAGCATCCACTCTCACTTTGATCTGATCCATGGGCGTACCCCACGGAGCCAGGATAAATTGCACACCAGGAAGTTCGAGGTTTTCTAAATGCCATGCTACATGAATATTTCTATGGCGACCCTTTAACACGGACAGAGGACAACCCTTTGCCGTTGCTTCATCATGATTACCAGCAATTATAATAACTGGTTTCTTCCTGTCTGCGATTTCATCGAAGATCGCTAATGCGTCTGCATATTCCTGCGGAGGTGGTTTAGTCTTATCAAAGAAATCTCCAGCGAATACAAAGTAATCCACGCCTTCCTCGAAGCCGACTTGAACTATATTTTTAGTTCTCTTGACACGCTCTTCATAGATCTCATTCTTACCATTCACTATCCGCATGGAGCCTAATCTTGTGGCGAAGAAATTGTGATGGTTATCCGCTGTGTGAAGTATCTTTATCATTTGTGTACCTGCCTATTTCAGTTTCTTTTAATTTCAGCATCTTCTCTTGCGTCTCATCCACAACATAATAAGTAATTTCATCGGGACATGGGGGTGGACCTATAGCTGTATACCGAACATATGTTTCGTTGTTAATATCTTCCTCGGAATAACCAAAAAGAGTACAGGTCTCATCAAATTGTACTTCAACTATCTCTGAATATTTTTCAAGCTGAATAGATAGACCCTCGTGTGGTCCGTTCACGATAAAGCCTTTATATTTGCTCATTTGTTCTCCTCTTCTTTCAAAACCTTCCACGGGCTAGGATCGTTTAAATAGTCGCATCTTTCTTTGGCCCAATCAAGAAATGCCGTTTCAAATATGCCATAGGGGGATTGTTCATACCATACTAGGTTCACCGCCATTTGCGTAGGGAATTTAATAAACGAAGATACTTGTTTACCTACTCTATAGTAGCGTCCTTTTTGATATATTTGCCACTTCTTCATTTGTTTTCCTCCTGGACACTCCCATCTGGCATCACAATAAAAATATGACGTAGCAATTTCCTAGCCCAATTAATTGTATACCACGTACCGCCTACCTCTTGATCGGTGGCCGGAGTTGCTACAAGAACATCCGTATCTTCAACGATATCTCTGTTCCTTGCCAAATAACTCTTAGGTTGCTTCCATTCAATTTTATTATTTTGATTAACTAGAACTCCCCTGCCACAGTATGCACGAAACTCTACTTTAATTGGAGGATGTATGACAATCTTGATAGCCGTATCTAATATGAATTTATGCGCCTGATGATCTGAACCTACACAATCTCCGTGATGAAGTTCTGTGCCATGTATATAAAGTAAGGCATAAAGTATGTCATGACAAGCAATCTGTTGTTTCTCAGTCCAGCCATTACGTGAACCGGTGAATCCAATCTTCATACTAGATACTTCCTTCCAATGCGACTATCCTGAGTCACACGAGCAGCTTCCCCATTCTTGAGATTATATAGCATAGGTCTATTGCTACCGGACACAAGTATGACATACTTACTTACTCTTCGGACAGTTTCCACGTCAGTTAGCACACATAATTTTTTCCACTTACCGCTACCTCTTTTGTAGGATATAACAACTGGCTTATCTATCGAATGTTCCACTTTTATAGAAGCCATCTAATCTCCTTGTATTCTGTAAATGCCGTGTAACCTTTTGACTCGTCTGCCGCGCTCACGCATCTTATGAAGAGTATTCTGTAAATGCCACTCGCAAGTCCTCCGAGATTTAACTCCCATAAATTCTTGTAGGGCAGAGAAAATCTGTTTTCTGTTTAATACGCCAAGTTCTATAATGGCCTCCACGAAAGCCGCACGAGTAGGTTTGTTCTGGTGAGCTAGGTAGCCCCGGAGCACGTCTGCTACACAAGGCAAATCAGTACAAGCACTAGGAAGTTCATACCCGTGTTCATCATTGTACCAAACGAAGCAGGGACAATCCCCACAAATTATAGATTTCCAGTTTTTGTTGTCTTTGATGTATGGCATTTGTTGCCTGCTGCTTTGAATTGTTCAATACCAGATTTAATTTCATTGAAAGTTAGGTAGAGTCTGGCACCAACTACAAACGTTAAAAGTCCAAACATATAGGCTCTGGTTGTAAAAGTAAGTAGGCTAGTTAAAATCATCATAATTAATCCTCCTGCGTTTTTTTTCTAATATAACTTTTTGGTGTTCCAGTTTTTGATTCGTTTTTTGATCGACCTTTAATTGTTTCATATTTTTTTGCAAAATCTTCTTCTTGCATAACTTTATTTATACGATTGTATACATTGGGTAGAGCAACCTCAGGATGATGTTTCACCACCAGCTTGGCTAAAGCCGCTACAGGTAGAAGACTCCCCTTAGGAAGAGCCAATATCTTTTCCCGAATTACAACTGCAATTGGATTAAGCATATTATTTCTCTATAATGCCACGTAACTCAGGACGATTTTCCCGTTGTGCGAAGTAGGTCTCTTTAATTGTAACATCTCCCGCATCTAACGTAGGGAAGTCGGCTAACAATTCTTTCTTAGCTGCCTTTGCTTCTTCCCTAAGTGCCTGAAGATCTTCGCCGGTAAAGCCTTTATACATTGCATACCGACCATTGCCAAAATCGATGCTAATTTCTAGCATATGTATTTTATTAGCCATTGGGCCTCCTTAAAGATTAGGGAAAAAATCCCTGATTAAATGCTCTTCAAACATGTGTTCATTTGCCAACTTTCGTGCTTCTTTGAGTCTCCCCGCATCCCTACAGGGATCACAAATCCAAGCCGCATTGGAACATATGCCTACTTTCATATTACCATAAGGCAAAGTCATTGGCAAAGGGGGTGGTAATTTGAAATCTTTCCTGCAATCTGGGAGTATACACTTAACCAATAATTTGTCACTAACGTCCCGGTATACCTCAGATATATTGGTTTTATTCTTTCTAACCATCTTTAATTTTGCCATCATTTCCTCCTTTTAATGTATGTCATCTTCTGCTTTGAGCAGAAAGGTATCACTTTTAAATTTGAGAATCTTCCGGCCCATATAAGTGACCTTCTCACTTAACGGACGGATAACGATCCCTTCGCGTCCGAAGGGTGTAGGGCCTAGAAGAGAGAGACCCTCCGTAAGATTGCTTAAAGTCACATTACCTGGATGATTCCCACAAAATATAAGCGGAGTCATCGGTAACTTCAACCTTGCACAGAAGGCTATCAATTCTCCAGCGTTCAAATATCTGTCATTGACCTTAACATCGAAAACTACTAGCTTACGCACACCTTCAGCCAAGCCATAGTCATAACCTTTCTGGACACCACTGCCATAGATTTCGCCGTAAACAACTTCGCCAGGTTCCAATGCATCCTCAAGATCATAGTTGTGTACAGTTTCTGCGTAAACATTCTTAGTATAAAACCCGCTGTACAAAAACTTATCCTGTAGCTGTACATTATGACTGCCATACACAAACTTCCATTTCGGAGTCAGATGAAAAAAGGCTCGAATTTTATCCCACCACGTATATGCATGGAACAGTACCCAACCGGCCCTAAAGTTAGTGCCATGGATCTTTTCATGTGCTACGATCTCGACCTCATCATCAAACAGTTTTGGATAGTTCTTAAAATTCTCGATCCCGGTATACTTATGAAAATGAGGATTCGTTCTTTTAGCCGAAGTAGACTGCACACCACTACCCGCACCTAGCTTCACCGGAGGTTCATACTTCGTGATCCCTAGCTCTTCTGCCAGATCATCTCCTACAGCAAACTGTCCAGTGTCAGGTGGATGTGTTAACGAAACTATCTCATCTAAGGTAATCAGCAATCCCTGTGAGATGGCCCCACGAAGCTTAATCGTTCGAACCCGACTCTTACTAAGCTTCACCTTGGCATCGATGCCGAATATCTTTGTCTCCACCTCTGGAGGAAGTATGCTGTCAATTGGGATATAGAGGGCCTCATCCCCGGCCTTGAAGCTGCCCCTACTGACCACACACTGCCAGCCCTTGATGGTTGCGATATCTAGTCGATCTGCATTTGGATGCTTTTCGACAGCATCCACCAATACGACCTCAACTTTTAAATCACTCATATTAACCTCATTCCTAACGTGAATATCTTTTTCCTAATTTCTTCTCGATAATTTCATCGTTTATAAAAACAAGTTTACCTTTAGTACAAAGAAAAATATCGACCAGGAAGCGACCAAAGGAGTCCCGTTTCTTTCCCGGACCCTGCTTGAGTCGCACCCGGATAAGCTTCCCACCAATACGCTTCCGTAAATAATCCTTGGCCTCTTGATAGCCCTCTTCCTTTCTCTCTGGGGTATCCACCCACAGGAGGCGAAAGCTGGTTATCTCTGTGACCTTTAGTGTAGGCGAGATTGTAGTTGTGGTAACAGCCTGAAAGGTGTCTCCATCAATAATCCTGACAGGAGCCATATCACAGACCTGTTCTTTACGTACAAGACTAACACTCATATCAGGCATAATCCAAGTTTCAACTTCATGAACCACAGGCGTATCTGCATCCAAATTTTCGATAAACGATGCAAATGTAAAGGCAAACAATGTTGAAACCATTACACAGATTCCAGCTACACCGAAAGCAAATCTTAGATCACTTTTTATCTTGTTCATAATTCCTCACTTTACAAATTCGCTCACATTACGGTAAAACGAATTATGACCGGTCTTCTTGGTATGTTTCTCCATATCTTTATTTCGTTTCAGCCTAGTATTCCATTCTGGTTTGCCGTGAACCTGTTTACCTTCTTTGCAATTAGTACAAATAAAACCAAAATATATATAACTCTTACTTGGCTTTTTCATTTCACTTCATCATCTTCAGGCTCTTTTTCATCTGAGTCTATTTCATCACAGAAAAAATCTTTCAAGATCTCTACTGCAAATGATACCCGTCCTTGATCCAATCCATAATCAAAAGCATCATTGATATTGCCACCACAATAATCAAAAAGATCCCAATCAAGTTTATTGGTAACCAACCTTCGTTTAGACTCGAACATTAACAATTTTTTAAGCTTGTCTTTATCCATCATTGTCTTCACCATTCTCTCTGCTGGCCTCTTTGTCCATACGTAACAATGCATCGTGCAAAGCATCAGCAGCTTCATCGAACGGACCTGTGGCCACGGAGATCCCTTCCATGGAGAACTCGACCTCTGCAATCCACCCATCTATCAAGGGGTATAAAAGAATTCTCGGATACAACGGATCTTTTTTTACACTTTCGGGTCCATCTTTAGTCATATATAACCTCCTGAGTTACCCGTAGCCCCGAAGAGACTACGGTTACCTGTCATTTATATGAATGGCATTACTACACGAATGTGCTTACATTCTTTTTGCCTATAAACAAAATCAGGACAGGTACACAGATATTCGACCTTTTTGGTAACGTAATACTTCGTACCGGTCTCGGTAACGATTCGTAAACGTCCCTCGATCTCTTTGGCTTCACGCCTAGAGAACTTATTGGATTTCTCCAACCCAGGTAACAACACGGTTGTCATATCATTCATCACATTCACCTCCTTCATTTTTAAATCGTTTTCTATTCATATTCATAATCATAATGATAAGCAGATTTTTTCTGACATTCGGTACAAGTGGTGCTTGCCTTATTTATGTTGCGTTGTAGAGTCTTCCATTCAGCGTCCGATTGAGGATTGGCCTCCATAGGTATCTCTTTACCACAACTGGAACAATACACGGAATATGTAATTTTACTCATTTGCTTGTTTCCTAAATTTATTATCACGCATAAACCACATTATCTTTTCTATCGGAGATATGGTTGTAGTGTCATACACCGGCCCACAAGACCCATTATCATGATCGTAAAGATCTATACGCTGAGTAATAATGGAAGGGATATGTCTAGCCTCTTCCTGGCACATGGTCTTACCGCATTTGTAACATCGAAAACGTGTCGTGACCTCGTGACTCTTTCTACACCAGATACAAGTGATCATATTAATCCAATTCTCGTACACCTTCGATAACGATGCGCCCACCTTCAATTAATTGAAAACCATAATCCGTGCTAACGGAAGTGCAACGTGAGATAGTCCCATCTTTTGTGAACCGCAACAAATTATTCGCCAATCCACCTTTTTCGTCTACCACAGCTACCACTACTTCACCATCCCCATACTGTTTCAATGAGAGAATCACCGGCTTTACTGGTTTTTCATCTCGATCAAAAATTTTAAATTTCATTTTCTATTCCTCCTATTAAATAGCGTATTCGTAAATCTTTTGAAAGCTGAATAGTTTCTTCTTTTTCTTCCTGGACTCTACTGGAGCCTTTTTCTTGACACGGGGTTCCTGTATAACGGCCTTGCGCCATACTAGAGTGCCACCTTCTTGCGGGTATGCAGTCCATGCCTCATCCCATTCCTTAACCTGTCCACTGGCATTACTCATGCAACGGACCCGTAAGGCCACTGCCTTGCCCTTGGATGATCTAACAGGTATTAGAGGATTACATATCCTGTTATATGTGGTTGCATTTTTACGAGATACCTCAGGTATTCGTATAATCTTGATTTTAGTTTCCTGTGCCTCGGCAACTGCGCCCTGCGCTATCATAGCTAAAGCTAATATTAACATTTCTATTGGATGCATAATTCCTCCTTATTTTTTTAGGGACTGATAAGATTACCTTATCGCCCTGGCTGCTTTGATAATCTCTCCCATGGATTCCATTATATGATAATCCGGTTGTCCCTCTTCACGGATAATGGTCCACCGAAGAAGCTTGCCGTTGTATGCCACATAATGACCAGGAAGCGTATAACTTATCTGTTCATGCAGGGAGATTCTGTCTATATTAAAAGCATGTTTCTGATCATCTAAATCTGTTAACACAATAAACTTTGCCACATTGCCCCCTAATCTAAATACAATATTACGGCTTGTACAACGGCACCAATACCCATGGCAACTACAAATGCTGGAAAGCCATTTTCTGCCGCCATACCTACACCAATACCCAGGATACCTATCCACATACATAAAGCAGCCAATTCTTTTTTATTCATATTGCCTCCTAATTACACCTGGTCCCTGTACGTGCGCCGGTTGCACTGGTATATGACCAGACTCCTGTACCCGGAGAACAACCTCTTACCGCATTTGATACAATGGTAAAAAATGTTGAAAAGTTAGTAGTCACAGTAGCTACGTTAGCACTCTTCCTAAATCCTCTGTCTAAAAATATCTGAGAAGTCCCGGTACCGTCAGCATATGAGCCTGTGTCCACAAAATAGGTTTCTTGAGACAAAAGCATATTCTTCATATTTGATATCACGTCAGCATCATAGCCTCGACTCCGATAAGAATTAAGTTGCGGAATGGCAATCGCCGCAAGAATGCTGATAATACCTATAACTATTATCAACTCGATAAGTGTAAATCCTTTATTAGGCATAGGTTCCTCTCCCCCTTTGTAACCATATTTTTTATCTAATCTTTCGTAAATCTCTTTTCCACCTGTAGTTGGTATTTCACAGAACTCGCACACTTCCATATCGTACAGATCCATGAAACCAAGATATTCTTTGGTCACCGTGCGACCATGCTTGCCAAACATACATTTAAAAAATTGAATCATTTAAATACCCTGACTTTCTTCAATAAAGCTTTTATAGCATTTCCAGCGCACACCAAAAAATTACCCTCGTCATCCTCTCTCAGAACAACAACACGATCTACCTCCAATATTTGCATAAAATATCTAAAATTTTTATGTATTGACGAAACACCATAGTATACTTTAACTAAATCGTGATCCGGTTCTTCTCCGGCTTTAAAAATATGAACTATCTTACCCGGACCTACTCTAGGATTACCTGTCCCATGGTAAGAATTAATAAACACCTTATCACCGATCTGAAATTTGGTCATTTAATCACCCTTCACATTCAGGACCTGTTTCAACGTATGCTGGATCACAACCAACTCACTGCTATTCTTCATGACCTCATCGATATCCTTGTACGCACCTGGCAACTCATCGATCAATTTCTCTGACTCCCGGTGCTCAATACCCTTCATGGCCTCTCTAAAGTCATCCATGTTAAACCGTCTCCTGGCCTCTGTTCTGGAAAACCGCCTGCCTGCACCGTGGGGTGCTGAATGAAAGGCTTCTCTATTTTCTAATCCAGACACAATGAAAGATCTCGTACCCATCGATCCAGGTATAATACCCAACTGACCTATTCGTGTTTGGATAGCACCCTTACGAGTTATCCAAACATTCTTACCATAGTGATGTTCCTTCTGAGCAAAGTTGTGATGGCAATTGATTCGTTCAATTTCCATTGCTTGCTCGTGACCGCCTTCGCCATGAAAGGCAAATGACAACTCGGTCATTACCCGATCCATCATCTCTTCCCGGTTCAGTAAGGCAAAGTCTTGCGCCCACAGCATATCTCTTATATAAGCATCAAAGTTTTCTTCTCCCTCGGAAAAGTAAGCCAAGTCAACATCCTTCAGAGGAATGTGTCTCAACTTCATTAATTCCTTTGCGATCTTTATATGCTTCTGTGCAATCTTATTTCCAATGCCACGAGAACCTGAATGTAACACAACCCAAACTCTATCTAACTCATCCAGAGAAATTTCGATGAAATGATTTCCACCACCCAATGAACCTAAAGCCTTTGGCCATTTAACATCAACTTCATCGTAGTCAACTTCGTGTATATTACTTCTCTCCCTCAACATAACCACCCTTCTGTTTGCAGATGCAGACCGCACATCCTGATTAACAGAAAATCCCGTTGGAATTCTGCGCTCAATGCCATCCCGGATCTCTCTCAAATTATCTGGTAACTGACTAGCTAGGAGCCTCGTCAAAACTCCGATCATTCCGCACCCCAAATCTACACCTGTCGCAGCCGGGATGATAGCTCCATCGGTTGCAATAACTGAACCAATAGTCGCACCCATACCTGGATGCGTATCCGGCATTGCTGCTGGCTTACGAAAAATAAAAGGCAGAGTCACGAGATTAAACAATTGCTGTTTAGCCTTCTCGTCAACTGCCTCAGGATCTAGAAACAAAGCTATCTTTTCTGACAACGCTCTATTTCTAGCTTTTTCTAGAGTATCTGGTGTTAAGTCTATTTTAGGTTCATATTGGAAACTCATATTATTCTCCTATTGGCCCATGATCATATCTGCGCTGACCTTCCTTGCATCATTATCCCAAAACACAGTAACTGAAATCTGCTTCGCACCGGCCACAGGACTATTGACTGTGACAATTGTGTTCCTACGAAATACGGAATAACCCGCAATCGTGTTATAACCTTCACTACTAGATGCAACGGCCAAGTAACTCAACATCTTAAGATCTTCTACCTTGTCTTGAACCAAAGTAGTAGCTGTAGAAAATCTTCGAGCAACATGATTATCTTTTATGATACTTATTGTTAAACTAGCCGTAGCTAAGAGAGCTATGGATAGTATAGATATTGCAATCAAACATTCGATCAATGTAAAACCTTTGTTGCTACGCATTTTATAGCTCCCTCCAAGATAGCTCCTGGATCTGTGTTAGAAATCCAAGACCGTTAATGGCTGCACTACTATAACACACGGAACCCGTACCATTGCCTAACACGTTACCTGCCGAAGGCGTAGATGTTAAAGTAATCAATGCGCCTATTATCTGATTATGCAAATGGATAATGTCATCCGTTATAACCAACCCTGTAAACGTTCCACCATTAGTATTTTCCAATATGGCATTTGTATCTGAATTATGGACCACGAGAACGCCGCTACCATTAGTCAAATCATTCTGTGACATCCATGTATCACCCGAAGGAAGTTCTACATATGTCACACCCTGCAAAGGCAAAACTAAGTTAGCCGGATTGGTAATATATTGACTCCCACCTATTCCTCTCTGCGCTAGGCTCTTAAGTGTACCCTCAGGTATCCCTATAGCCGCATCGGGAGTATCCACTGCCTCTGTTCCACCCTCTGTGATTATGGCTGGATCTCCAGGATCAGATGGTACATAATCAATTCCCCCTGCATAACCACCGATATCCGCGCTTCCACCCTGATCGATAGTAGCGTTAGTATACACTCCCGGAACTCCGGCCCCAGGTAACACGGTACAATTTGTATCATGATCACGTCCGTCAATAATCAAAGATCCGTTAACCTCTATTGGACCATTAGACGTAATCCCACCTAGCACCCCCGGTATTGGAGGAAAAAACTGTAATACCTTTAGCTCTACACTCGTTAAAGACCCATTTAATTCTGTCGTAGCCGCAATGGTGGCAATATCAGGATCAATACTATCAGGAGTAACCGTGATAGTTATGAAGTCTGCCCCTAGGAAACTAGTGCTCGACCAAGTTATAGGATTAGGATCTGTAAACGCCAACGCCTTCTTTGCATACTGTGTTGCAGCATCGGATACGTAATGCGACTTGGCATGATTCTTATAGTTAGAAGTCATCTTTAAATCAAGACGAGTCATAATCATAGCCGCAGTACCCATGAAAGCGAGTAGCCCTATGATATGAATCGCTACTACCAGTAGAAATCCTTTTTCGTTTCGAATCATTTTATTTTCTCCTCACTGCCCATAATTCATATTCATCAATTCGTTTTGGATCTCTCATAACCAAGACCTCTCTCCGATATCAAATTCTTTTTTTGCCTGCTTGATGGCCTCTGTCAAACCGCTATATTTTGTATCACACATCACAAGCATCATGGCACGTTCATCCACAAGTTTTTGGATTAACCACCGCATCTTAATTTTCAGATTCTGACTTCTTAATGGCATACCATTAGCATTATAATCAGAACCAAAGAATTCAGTATCCTTTAACAATCCTCCAACTTCTTTGTCTGTTAGCATCGGTTCCTCCTCATTTAAATTGGATGCAGAGGTGGGAGTTGAACCCACTCAAGAGAGGTTATGGGCCTCCCCGGTCTACCGAGACTCCCTGCAACGATATCTCTATGGCCGGATGTCCACCCCGGCTCCTACCTTGATCCCCGTCCTGGCCTGGCCAAAACATATTACGGAGAAATTCGGTCACCACACCTTAGTGGGAAGAGCTACTTCCCACCACATAGAAATACTAAGCGTGATTGTTAGACGTTCACCGACTAACGTGGATGCGCTCCCCCCATCGTTTATTAGAGCGTGTTGTTGCCTACCCCGGATGCGCTCCCCCCCGGATATATTCTCGTTACCGGTCCCTCACCGGCATGTCCATGTACCGTTAGCCTTAGGGATTCCGTGGCATGGCCCACTCAATCCGCAATGGTACCCTGGTTAGTCCCCAGGTGGCACGAGATCTCAGCGTGTTATTATTACCGGATGCGCTCCCCCCGGTCCAGCTTCCCAAGTCTAATTAATCAACGACCATTCCCACCTTGACCGCAGGAATTTCCAGGACAGCCATGACCACCGGACCCACCTTCTCCACCTGTTCCGCCCGTTCCACCTTCTCCACCTTCTCCACCTTCTCCACCACTTCCACCTTCAGAAGATGATGTTGAAGTAGTAATACCTACTACAGTTGAAGTAGTATCACCACCTACTACGGTAGAAGAGACTCCAGCACCACCACCACTTTGCGTTACAGTAGTTTTATTAGGTCTCCGTGCTCTAGCAGCAGCAACACCAAAACCGCCAGTGACCACAGCCGGGATTGAAGTGGAAATGAAAGCATCCACTATACCCTGGCCTGACGCAGTATAACTTTTAGAAAGAGTAGAGGTTCCTGGCGTACCGTCTGGACCAGGGGTATATAGCCAATTCTCAATAGTCCTAATCTTAGGACCGGCCTCACTCTTACTCGTAAACTGGACGGATTCTATAGTCCTACCGTCCATCAATTCATGTTGACCCAACACATGGATGCCGGAGCAACCAGCAAAGAAAATAGAAAACAGAAACACAAATAAATTACGCATCAAACACCCCCTGTTTTATTTTAATATTGTCACTCCATAATTGTTTCATAATCGTTTCATAATCGTTTCATAATCGTTTCATAATCGTTTCATAATCGTTTCATAATCGTTTTCGTAAATCGTGACATGTGCTACAAACACAGGGACCGAAATACAAAACTGGATGCTTCTCTAGTGCCGCAGTGAGCATCAACAAGGTCATCTTGTCTATCTGGAGCGGGTTACAATCGTTCAATGTAATATTCATATCAATTCCTTTTACTGATGATTTTCGATAAAGTATTTGATTCGATCCGCAGCAATTTTAGGTTTTTGGCTTTTATCTGTTACAGTACAATATTTTAAATAAATATGGTGCGGCCAATTTGATATGTAAAATAAATCCATAGCCTGTGGTTGGGTTATACCTAGTAATCTAGCTCCCTCTTCAGCAGGATATATCACTGTTTTTCCATCTGGTTTAATAAAATCTCCATTTATATTTACCTTGTAACCAGATAATTGCATAACTTTACCTGCTATACAATAAGATGTACCACAAGAATTTGTATCAACCCAAGACTCCATATCAAAATGCTCAAAACGTTTTAATCGCCGTAACCATGTCTCGACACGTTTAAGTAAACTTTCGTCCATAGTCATTCCTTTCTTCACCACATATCGGCCTCTCCAGGGAGGAGATCCTGGAGAGGCCACCAATAGGCAAGGGTACTATTAACCAACCACGGACAGTACCTTTGCAGCCGCACGATCCATCTTCACTCTCTCGTCAGCATAGGGACTTAGCTGAGACAAGCGAGTAATTGCTTGGGCGAAGCCCCAAGCAGACCGTGGAGAACCGTCTTCCTCGTGCTGGACAGCATCATCGTATGCCTCTTCCGCACGTCTCTTACCCAGGATTTTCCTTCCAAAAACAAAATCAATGACATCGTCTTTATCCTGACCTATCGAAAACTTCTTAGTAGACTCGATCTTTGCCTCTATATCTGAAACAGAAGATTCCGCATACCGTCGAAGTTCTGCTATCATCTCGCTCTGAAATCGAACGTCAGCAGTGCCAACGTGTTTGATCCTAAGTTCTTCGACGTTACTTGCGTCCCATACGATATGG
>SDBV01001679.1_pt1 | contig 33245 bp, 38 predicted proteins | sample 2277081 | NCBI WGS metagenome assembly SDBV01 (sample SAMN10402039, study PRJNA504765) | marine sediment metagenome | isolation source: marine sediment core GS10_PC15, 223 cmbsf | place: Arctic Ocean: Southern Knipovich Ridge | collected 2010 | reverse complement strand
CTATATATTATCCCATCCTTAATATCCAGGTCCCCGGGTGGTACCCCTAGCCTGCTTGATGCCAGGTCAAATATCTGCCGCTTGGCATCCTGGCAGGCGAGCCGAACGGCATTCCCGGTATGAAAGGTAGTTCGACTCGATATCGCCCCCTCGTCAAAGGGGGTAATAGCAGTATCAGCGAACACAATCTTGATCTTGTCTACGGAGGTAGCAAATTCCTCAGCAGCAATCTGTGCCAAGACAGTATTACAACCCTGCCCAACCTCATGGCTGCCATGGCGTACCTCAATGACAGCATCCTGGTGTATTTTTACAATGACCACCGAGACGGTCGCCGGCTGAGTATATTTGTTGCCTATGGCAATACCTTTCCCCCTTTTCCAAGGACCTTCCTCGGCAGGCGATTGCTTACCCCATTCAATCCACTCTGTCACCTTATCCAAACATTCTCTTACCCCGATGCTATGGGTAATCTGTCCGGTGACGTCCTCTTCCCCTTCCGCCAATATGTTCTTCTTCCTTAATTCTACCGGATCAATACCTAGCCTTGTGGCTATCAGGTCCATCTGAGACTCTACAGCCCAGGTAGTCTCTGTGGAGCCAAAGCCGCGAAAGGCACCGGTAGGCGGCGCATTGGTAGCTACTGCATAAGCGTCAAACTTAAAGTTGGGCATCCTATAAGTACCTATCGCACCAAAAGCACAATTTTTGGTAACCAGCGTGGTGATGCCGCTATATGACCCGGCATTAAGAACGAGCCGCATCTGCCTCGCCACCAAGGTGCCGTCTTCTTTCACCCCGTCCTTTATATAGATAACTATTGACTCTCTTGCCATGCCGTCAATAAAGACCTCATCCCGATTAAGGACCAGTTTAACCGGCTTACCCGTTTTCAAGGCTAAGAGCGCAGCTATATAGGGAAAAGGCCCACCCCTCCCCCCGAAGCACCCGCCCTGATATGGGGTAATTGCCCTTAACTTGGAGGGAGGCACATCAAAAAGCCGACAAAGATCCCCCTTAAAATACATGAGCGTGTGAGTTGTTATCCACACTGTCAAGCCTCCATCAGGCTCAGGTTGAGCAATAGCGCAGTGAGGCTCCATAGGACAGTGCTGCATTCTGGGTAGTGAAAACCTGTTCTCTATGACCAGGTCAGCTTCCTCAAACCCCTTTTCCACATCCCCTCTTCGCACCCGGCGGTGATTGTAAACATTGGGCAAGTCGGGTTCAAAATGATATAGTTGGTATGGCATAGGGGTAAGCTCATACTGGAATAAGTCGGGATGAATCACTGCGGGTGGGTTAGCTGTCATCGCCTCTTCAGCATCAAATACCGTAGGCAGTTCCTCATAATCAACTTTTATCAGGTCTAACGCCTCCTCAGCAATCTCAGCACTATTTGCCGCCACTGCGGCTACCCCTTCCCCGGCAAAGCGAACTACATCACGAGCCAGAATATACCGTTCCCTGATAAAATTTATCCTTTTATCGGGTACATCCTTACCGGTTACTACCGCCTTTACCCCAGCCAGCTTCTTTGCCCTTGAGGTATCAATATTAGTAATCCTGGCGTGAGGATAAGGGCTTCTTAGGACCTTGGCATAGAGCATACCGGGCAGCTTTAAATCTACGCAATACTGAGCTTGCCCGGTTACTTTCTCTAAAACATCTATCCTGGGGACACTCTTCCCAACAACTGAAAGCTCCATCATTTCTTCCTCCCTGGGACTGCTTATCTTAGCTACTATTAGCCACAGCTAGAATGGCTTCCACTATCTTAACATAACCGGTGCAGCGGCAAAGGTTGCCCGAAATTCCCTCTCTTACCTCTTCCTCCGTAGGATGAGGATTCTTATCCAACAATGCCTTGGCGGAAAGCAGCATGCCCGACGTACAGAAGCCACACTGAACCGCAAAATGGTCGATGAAGGCTTGTTGCAAAGGATGAAGCTGACCATCTCGAGCTAACCCTTCAATGGTAAGGATTTCCCTCCCCTGGGCTTCTATCGCCAGAGTTAAACAAGAGACCACCGGCTTACCATCGATAAGAACGGTGCAGGCACCGCAATCCCCGGCATCGCAGCCTTTCTTGGTGCCAGTTAAGCCAAGTCCCTCCCTTAAGACCTCCAGCAAGGTTGTCTGTGGCTCAATTACTACTTCATGGACTTCATCATTTACCGTTAGCTTTATTAACTGCCGCAAAGAAACTACCTCCTATTCTTGAGTTAAACTGATTTAGCCTGCTCCAGGGCCTGGATTATGGCGTGTCTGGTTAGCACCTTCACCATCTCAGTTCTATATTCGGCAGAGCTACGGACATCAGATATTGGACGGGCCTCCTCCGATGCCATTTGCGCTGCTTTTTGGATTAGCGTGTCGGCAATCTTCTCGCCATTGAGTATCTCTTCAGCCTTCCTTGCTCTGATTGGAGTGGGAGCTACCGCATCCAGTACTATTTTGGCATCACTGCAGGTTTCATTGTCCGAATTCAGAGTAATTAAAGCGGCTACACCAACAGCGGCGATATCCACCGCACCCCTTGCCGGAAGCTTTAAGTATACTCCCCCGGTATGTGGTGGCAGATTCGGTACTTGAATCTCAGTAAGTATCTCACCAGCCTGGAGAACGGCCTCACCAGGACCAGTGAAAAACTCTTCAAGGAGTATAAGTCTCTCTCCACCGGGACTGACCAGCTTTACCTTAGCACCAAAGGCAATCAGGGGAGGTGCTGAATCTGCTGAGGGGGCCGCATTACATAGATTGCCTCCAATAGTAGCCACGCCCCGAATTTGCGGTGTGCCTACCTTTGAGCAAGCTACCGCAAGTGCACCAAATTTTTCCTTAATAATGACACTATCAGCTATAGACTGGTGGGTGGCAAGAGCTCCCAGTCGCAAGCCTTCAGCTTCACTACAAGTAATGGCATCCAGGTCAGGCACACTTCTAAGCCCAATCAGATATTGGGGCGCTGCCCTCCTATACTTCATATCAACAAGTAAGTCAGTTCCTCCCGTCATCACCTTTGCCTTACCATCATATTGCAGTAGCAGAGAGCAAGCTTCCTTCACACTTTTGGGAGCAAAGTACTCCAACTCAGGCAGATATCTTAAATATGTCATTCCGTTACCTTCCTTTCTTCAAGGTATTACTTAAGCACCAAATAATATCGCAATCCTGATTCTCATCAAGATTATAATTTTGGAAGTCGTTTGTCAAGGATAGATTGAAGGAATGCGGTGGATAAACAATCTCTAAATTGACAACTAGCTTAGCAGTTCAGTAAACTTTACTTACCAAAGCAATGACCCATACAATTTCCCGTTAAGGAGGAAACGAATTATAACACACATTGAATCTACCGGCCGCCAGCTAGTTGAGATACTTAAACGATATAAAGCCGACTATTTGGTGGCTCACCTTGAGGAGAGCCAGGTCAGCCACATCCCCTACCGGGGAAGAGAGTTAGAATCCATCACCAAGACAACCGCCACCGGGGGAAATGTGCGAGCCCTGGTGAGAGGCGGCTGGGGCTTCGTTAGCTTTAATAACCTCGATGAACTGCCAGGTAAGATAGATCTGGCGGTGAAGCAGGCACAAATGGTAGGTAACGAAGCCAGCCAACTGGCAGCAGTAAAACCGGTTGTCGATACGGTATCAGGTGAGATAGATAAAAATCCGGTTACTATGCCCCTGGCTGAAAAGAAGAAACTGCTGGATGAATATAATGATATTATCTGGCGCACCCCAAAGATACAAACCTCAGTTATTGGCTATGGTGATAGCCACAAAAAGGTCATCTTTTTGAATTCATCGGGTAGCTATATTGAGCAGGAAAGGACAGATATTACCCTGCGCCTGACCGCTGTCGCCACTGAAGGCAGCGAGGTGCAGCAGGTAGGGCTGAGTTTGGGCAGCAACGGCGATTTGAGCCTGATTCAGGGTCTCCACCAGCAAGTAGAGCAGATGGCACGGCATGCTGTAGAGCTATTATCAGCACCTCAGGTAAAGGGGGGAGAATATACTGTGGTATTAGACCCGGTTCTGGCTGGCGTCTTCGTCCATGAAGCCTTTGGGCACCTCTCAGAAGCCGACTTTGTTTATGAGAATGACCGCTTACGCCAGATTATGGTTCTGGGCAAAAAATTTGGCAGCACGGAGCTTAATATCGTGGATAGTGCGACTATACCGGGACTGCGAGGCAGTTATAAGTATGACGACGAAGGAGTACCAGCAACCAAAACGTACCTTATCAGAGAAGGTAAATTAGTCGGCAGGCTTCATTCCAGGGAAACTGCTGCCAAGATGAAGGAAAAACCTACCGGCAATGCCCGAGCCATTAACTATCGCCACCCACCAATTGTCCGCATGACCAATACCTATATTGAGCCAGGTTCAATCTCCTTTGACGAAATAATAGGTGACATCAAGGAAGGGGTGTATGCCAAAAACTGGTATGGCGGCACGACCAGCATGGAGATGTTTACCTTCTCTGCCGGTGAAGCCTATATGATTCGCCACGGCAAGCTCGCTGAGCCACTACGCCCGGTGATGCTTACCGGCAATGTGTTTACTACCTTAATGAACATAGATGCTATTGGCAATGACCTGGCGATGAACCAAGGCGGTGGCTGCGGCAAGGGAGCACAGATGCCCCTGCCTGTTGCCAACGGTAGCCCCCATATCCGAATTCGCCACTGTTTAGTCGGAGGCAAGTGAATGGAAAATATCTTGGCTCAAGCTAAAAAGGTAGCTGAAGAAGCCGAGGTCTTCATGGTTTCCTCAGAGGAAACGCCGGTTCACTTTGAAGCCAACCGCCTGAAGCAGCTCCAAACTAAACAGCAAACGGCAGTGGCCCTGCGTATTATCAAGCAAGGTAAAATTGGCTACGCGGCTACCACCGAGCTAAGCGACAGCCAGAGCCTGGTCAATATGGCATTGGAAACGGCGCAGTTTGGTATGCTAGCTAAGTTCGGGCTTCCGTCTCTGGTCTCCTACCCTAAAATTGATGTCTTCGACCCCGGTATAAAGTCTATATCCATAGAGGAAATGATTAAACTTGGTGAAGAGCTCATCGCTACGGTTACCAGTCATACCTCAGATATTGTATGTGAAGCAGGAGTGACCAAGGGTATAATCTCAGTGCGTATTATAAATTCTCGTGGCGGGCAAGCAAACTACAGGAAAAGCATCTTTAGTCTGGGTATTGAGGGGAGCTTGATTCGCGATACCGATATGCTCTTTGTCGGTGAAAGTCAAAGCTCCTGCCACCCCCTGCTCGAGTCAAAGACTATAGCTGAGACAGTGCTCCAGCAGCTTGAGCGAGCCAAAAGCCAAGCCTCAGTGCCAAGCCAGCCCCTGCCGGTAATCTTTACTCCCTACGGGGTAGCCAGCGCCCTCATGCCACCTCTGATGACCGCTTTCAATGGTAAGACAGTCCTGGAGGGAGCTTCACCGATAGGCAATAGACTTGGCCAGCAGGTATTTGACCAAAAGCTATCGCTATGGGACGACCCCACTATAGCTTACCGCCCTAGCAGTCGCCCCTGCGACGATGAGGGAGTACCCAGTCAACGCACCCCCCTTATTGAACAGGGGACGGTAGCCAATTTTCTTTACGACCTGCAAACCGCCGCCCTAGCCCACACTAAGAGCACCGGTAACGGTAGTAGAAATCGTGGTGGATTGCCATCTCCCTCACCCAGTGCCTTTGTCATTGCCCCAGGCAACACTACCTTTGAAGAGATGGTTCAAGATATGAAAGAAGGCTTAGTTATTGAGCAACTCATGGGAGCGGAACAGGGCAACATTTTAGGTGGTGATTTCAGTGGCAATGTCCTGCTTGGTTATAAGGTAGAAAGTGGTAAAATAGTAGGTAGGGTTAAAGATACCATGGTTTCCGGGAACATCTACCAGGTTCTAAAAGATATTACCGCTATTGGCAGCGAGGCGAAGTGGGTGGGTAGCTTTCTTAACACCCCACCCCTCTACTGCCCCAACCTGTCAGTAGCTAGTAAGGGATAGCACCAGTCATTGAGGTTATAAGGAGGCTGAAGTGAACGACAATCCCTTACTGTCTAAGGAAGAAAATGAGGCTATAGACCGCAATCTTAGAGGTCGAGACCTAGAGAAGCGAGGCAATATAACAGACGCCATAGAATCATACGAACTAAATGTTGCTTATGGATTCGAGGGTGATTTCCCCTACTATAGATTAAGGGTAATCTATAGTAGGCAAAGGCGTTATAGTGACGTAATAAGAGTCTTGGAGAAAGCAATAGATGTATTTGATAGAAAGGTATCCCCAACTAGACCTGACCGATTGCCAAAATTGGAGAAATTTCGCCTACAACTCGAGCAAGCTAAGAACCTAAGGAGAACTAAGGTATGAGTGACGGGTGGTATGAGAAGGCACAAATTTGCACTAGTGGGCACGTAATTAATTGGATGTCAGCCTCAAAACCTGAGTATAACAGGAAATTTTGTGATAGGTGCGGAGCACCGACAATTACCAATTGTCCAAATTGTAATACGCCCATAAGGGGTTATTATCATAAAGTAGACCTTGCATATGAGGAACTTGATACAATGGTAAATGAAATATTGAACCCGCCGCCTGAGACTACACCTGATTACACCACGCTGCAAAGCTTCTGTCCTGACTGCAGTAAACCATACCCTTGGACAGAAGCAAAGCTCAAAGCGGCCAAGGAATTAGCCGATTTGCTTGAAGATTTAAGCCCAGAAGAGCGAGAGATTTTAAAGAAAAGTCTTGATGATATCATAAGTGATACGCCACAGACGGCTGTAGCAGCAAATAAAATTAAGATACTTGTTGCTAAGGTTGGGAAAATTGCAGCAGAACAACTCAGGGAACTTGTGGTGGACATAGCGAGCGAGACAGCTAAGAGGATAATCTTAGAATCAAGGTAAGGGGACAAAGGGGATGGGGTTACCTAATAAAAAGTAAAAGACTGTTTAGCAACTTAAACTGTCATTGCGAGCGAAGCAAAGCAATCTCACTATTGCTTTCAAAGATTGCTTCGGCACCTTGTACCTCGCAATGACGAGAGGGTGTGTGCCTCGCAATGACAACTAAACAGCCTTAGTAACAAAGAGAGGTATAGTTAAATGGAAAATTTATATAAGCTTTATGCCCGGCCAAGGCTTAAATCACCGAATATGTTAGCTGCCTGGCCCGGTATCGGCAATGTATCAATCATATTAGCCACATATCTACAAACAAAACTGGGCTTTAAGGAACTGGGCGAAATTGAGGCCCCCTATTTCTTTGACCCCATCGGGGTAGTGGTCAGGAATAATGTGGTGGAGGCACCACAATTTCCCCTGAATAAGTTCTACTACTGGAAAAACAAAGGCGAGGGAAGTGATATAATATTATTTATCGGTGAGGAACAGCCAACTTCCAAGGCATATGAACTGGCTAATTGTATCCTTGATACCGGACTAAGGTTTAAAGTGAAGCGAATATATACCTGCGCCGCAGCGGTGACCCGCATCCACCACACTGAGCAACCCAAGGTATGGGGGGTAGCCACTAACCAGCAGGTGGCTGAGGATTTGGAAAGGTATGATTTGGTGCAAAGAGGTAACCTTCACATCTCAGGGTTGAACGGGTTACTGCTAGGGGTAGCCAAAGAGAGGGATATTGAGGGTGTCTGCCTACTGGGTGAGGTGCCTATGTATGCCACTCGAATACAGAGCCCAATGGCTGCCCTGGTAGTGCTTAAGGTGCTGACTAAAATACTAGGTGTTGAAATAGATATGGCTGAGCTGGCACGGGTAGCCAGTGAGACAAAAGAGAAATTGAAGCAGGCAGCTGCCGAGGCTATGGGAGAGTATATAGACCACTTTACCAGTCCTATCTGGGAACAGGAGAACGAGGAGGAGGAAGAGGAATAGAACCAGGGAGTCCGCCTATGTCATTGCCCATTGAAGAGACTATTACTGACTTAAGTAACCGTGATAAGCCATTACTCAGCTCAAGGCTAAGCGAATTATCAAACCTAAGGCCAGAAGAGCTGGAGCTTCTAAAACGGGCATGGGCAACAATTGAGCTAAAGCGCCGACAACAAATTATATATCGGCTGGTTGAGCTGGCGGAGGATAACTTTGAGCTCAACTTTGATAGCATCTTCCGCATTTATCTGAAAGACCAAGATGCCGAGGTACGAAGCAAAGCGATTGAAGGTTTGTGGGAAAGTGAGGAGCCGTCTCTGATTAACCCCCTGATTAACCTGCTGGAACAAGATAGCTCGGAGAAAGTCCAGACGGCGGCAGCTACCGCGTTAGGTAAGTTCGCCATGTTAGCCGAACTTAAAAAGCTACGCACCCGCCACACACTAAAAATATGCCGGGCCTTGCTTGCGGTGATTAATGATAAGAGCAGGCCTATAGAAGTCAGACGCCGGGCGGTGGAGGCGGCTGCCCCGTTAAGCCTTCCCCAGGTGAAGAAAACCATCATGGAAACCTATCAAAGTCATAATCCTAAACTGAGAATCAGCGCTATTTACGCTATGGGTAAGAATTGCAACCGCTCCTGGCTACCTATATTGCTAAAGGAACTCGAGAGTGCTAACACTGAGATACGCTACGAAGCTGCCGGGGCATGCGGTGAGCTAGGAGAAAAAGAAGTAGTACCCTATCTCATAGAGCTTATCAATGACCCCGATGCTGATGTCCAACTGGCCGCTGTCCAGGCGCTAGGTAAGATAGGCGGCACTGAGGCTAAAAGGTGCTTAGAACAGTGCCTGGATAATTCCAATGAGGTAATCCAGCAGGCAGCGGAGCAAGCTCTGCAAGAGCTAGAGGTAGAGGAAGACCCCTTCTCTTTCCGAATTTCTTGAGGATGGTATGATTACCGGCGGCAAGGTTGTACTTCGCGACAAAAGATTAACCGATGCGGCAGACGACTATGCCTGGCGTACCGATCCTGCACTAGCTCAACTTGATGCTACTCCACTACTCACTACCCCTTTCACACAGTACCTATCAGACTATGCCAGTGAACTGCAATACCCACCTTCAACTAGACACCAGTTCGCTGTAGACACCCCAGACGGCAAGCACATCGGCAACTGTGTATATTATGACATAAATAAGACCAAAGGCGAAGCTGAACTGGGTATTATGATTGGTAATCGCGACTACTGGGATAAGGGCTATGGCACGGATGCCGTAACCACTCTGGTCAGCTATATTTTCCGCCAGACAAACCTCGAGCGAATCTACTTGAAGACCCTGGAGTCAAACAGCCGGGCACAGAAGTGCTTCCAGAAATGCGGCTTCACCCCACATAGGCATGTGACTAGGGACGGCTACAACTTCGTGCTTATGAAGTTACATCGCAAACAGTGGCAAGACCAACAAGTAGAAACTTAAGACAATTTTTCTATTTAGGCGGCTGGACTGGTGCCGGGTTTTTATATCCTGCCAGCAATACCTTGGGCACCAGCTCTATTAACTCTTCAACCGTCCACAAGCCTTCCGACTTAAAGATAGACCTATTCTTGATCGGCTCGGAGTAAATAGCAATACTACCCCCGGAAACATCAAACCCCTGCCCACTTATATTAGCTGCCTCATCAAGCCACAGGCATGCCGAGTGCAATTAAACGAACCCTTAAAAAAGAGTCTACACACATATCCCAGCCCTCTTCGGCCATGTTCCAGACCATGTTATGTCTAATTATCTCAGCCTCTAGACGGCAGAATGACAACAGCCGTACCTGACACTGTCTTCTCCCCCTTCAAATTCTCTGCCCAGAGGCTACACTCTACATAGTGCTCTCCACCATCAACACGCTTCTTGCTTACCTTTCCCTTGCAGATAATGGTTTCACCGGGAAAGTTCATACCCCTATAACTACAACTCAGCTTTTTAACCATACCCTGTTCCCCTATCCAGTCAGTCATTAGCTGACCCAGAAAACTGACTACCAGTTGACCATGGACAATAACACCAGGCAAACCTTGGTTTTGAGCGTAGTCCTTATCATAATGAATGGGGTTATAATCACCTGATGCTCCCGCCCACATCACCAACTGACGAGTCGTAGGCTGCTTAACCAGCGGGCTGATTTCATTACCCACAGCTACATCTTCGTAATAGAGTTGCTCACTCATGCCTTATCCTCTTAAGCTAATAGCCGATAACCATTTGACGGCATTTAGCTACCAACTCCTGGCTCTGGTTCCGATATGTTATTTCAAAGGTTATAAAGGCCGTCTTCCCCATCTTACCGTCCCGCTCACGAACGTTAGTGATTTTAGTGATGACGGCTACTACATCCCCTGGTCTGATGGGCTGATAACACTCAAACTCAGTGCTGCCATGAAGTATAGTCCCAAAAGAAGCTAAGGCTAATATCTGCTCCAGAAATTGCTCAAAGCCTATAGTCAAAACAAAAGTCGGAGGAGCAATAATACCACCGTATTTACTTCTCCCTGCATATTCCTCATTCTGCCACAGGGGATTGGGGTCGCCAATAGCCTGAGCAAACCGCCGTATCATCCCCTTCTCAATCTCACATACCCTAGGCTCCCACTCCACTCCAATTTTAGCCTTAAGTCCCTCTATACTCAATGATTCCTCAGTCATACACCTATCTATTGGGAAAATTTTACATTTATCTTATCAATCGTGTCAAGAAAATAAAAACCTTGACGACTATAGAATACTAGGCTACATTTAACTTAAGCAAACTAAGAAGGAAAATTATGAGCTTAGCCGATAGATGGGCTGAATTTATATACCGAATAGCCACCACTAGGAATAGGCTTAAGATTATAATAACACCTGTAGGACTAATTTTCTGGCTCGGATTAAGCACCTCACTTATTCTCGCCTCATTATGGGTAGATAGACTTTTGCCTCGGCAGCTATTCTTTTCAGTACCCACCAACTTAGCATTATCTGTGCCACTGCTAATAGTTGGAGTTACCATAATCATATGGACAAATTATAACTTCTTTAAAGCCAAAGGCTCGCCGGTTCCCCTCAACCCACCCCGGAAACTGGTAATCACTGGCCTTTATTCACGAATTAGAAATCCGATGATACTCGGGTGGATTATCATACTGTTCGGGCTGGGGATACTACTTAACTCAATCACCCTTATTTTCATCTTCACTCCGCTCTTTATCCTGCTCAATGTCCTCTATCTTAAAGCTATTGAGGAAAAGGAGATGGAGAAGAAATTTGGCAGGCAATACCTTGAGTATAAAAAAAGTGTGCCCATGTTCATCCCCCGGTTTGGTAAGAGGAAATAGTTTCGGCAACATGGAACCAAGATAAAACTCCACACTATAAAAATATGCTATCATAATCACGCTTATCAGGAAGGAGATGGGGATGAGGTTAATAAGTAATCTGCCGATAGAATGGCTTGGTAACCGGGTGAAAATCCTTGACCAGACCCGACTTCCACAAGAAGAAGTCTACTTAGAGCTCAGCGACCACCACAGTATAGCCTCAGCCATCGTAGAATTAAAAATAAGGGGTGCTCCGGCGATTGGAATCATTGGAGCATATGCTATGGCTCTGGGTTCGCTAAAAGTAGAATCTATGACCAGGGACGAATTTCTACAAGAACTGCGAGGTATCAGCCGCAGCCTTGCCGCCACCAGACCTACTGCCAGGAACCTGTTCCGAGCTATTGACCGAATGCACCAAGTAGCTGAAGCCGGCAAAGATATAGACCAGATTAAACAAGCCCTGGTTGATGAAGCCATTAAAATACACCGTGAAGAGACTGAGGCAACCAGAAAGCTGAGCCAGCTTGGTGCCGGGTTAATCAAGGACGGCTTTACCATACTGACCCACTGTAATACCGGGGCTTTAGCCACTGCGGGCTACGGCACTGCCCTAGGGATAATCATGCAGGCAAAGGAGCAGGGCAAGAAAATAAAGGTTCTCGCCACCGAGACCCGTCCCCTCCTCCAGGGGGCACGTCTCACTACCTGGGAGCTAAAGAAGGCCGATATCCCATTCACCCTCATCACCGACTCTATGGCAGGCTACTTTATCAACCGGGGCGAGGTTAACTGTGTCATTGTTGGTGCCGACCGGATTGTTGCCAATGGTGATACCGCCAACAAGATTGGCACCTATTCCCTGGCGGTGCTTGCCAATGCGCACGGAATCCCGTTCTATGTGGCTGCTCCTACCTCCACCATTGACCTGTCTCTGACCAGTGGATACCAAATCCCTATTGAAGAGCGAAGCCCGGAAGAGGTAACCCACATTCAAGGGATAAGCATTGCCCCCGAGGGCGCTCAAGCCGCCAACCCTGCCTTTGACATCACCCCCCACCACTATATAACCGCCATTATCACCGAAAGAGGTATAATAAGAAAGCCGTATGGGGAGGGGCTGAGTGGAATCTAATTAGAGAGGAAGTGAAATGTATGTAGATAATCCTAATCTCGAAAAACCCGAGGATGAAAATGCAACGATATATAGATATATGGACTTTATCAAGTTCCTGAGCTTAATTGATAAAAAAGCTCTTTTCTTTACCAGAGTTGACAAATTTAACGATCCATTTGAAGGTTCATTCTCAAAAGCCAATGTAGAACTAAGGCCCAAGTATTTCAAGGGGATAATGCCGCCGAACGAGATAAAAACCCTGAGCCAATTCTATAAAACATTTGTAAAACTTACCGTTGTTAATTGTTGGCATCTTAGCGATTACCGAATGGCTACCTTGTGGCAAGCATATCTCAGAAGTAATAATGGTGTTGCCATACGCTCAACTTTTGGTAAATTGAGAAATAGTTTGGAGTATACAGAGTACAAAGTATATATAGGTAAAGTAAAGTATATAAGCTACAAAAGTGATTTAATACCTGAGGGTCCTTTATTCCCATATTTTCGTAAAAGAAAGCAGTTTGAAGATGAAAAAGAACTAAGAGCAGTAATTCAAGATTTCACTAAAAAGAAAAACGGCGAAATTAACTGGTCAAAATCGCCCTTTAGCATTGGATTATACGTTCCAGTATGTTTAGATACGTTGATTGATAGAGTATACCTTGCACCTAGATGTCATCAGTGGCAAGTAGAATTGGTAAAATCAGTCATGAGCAAATATGGTGTGAATAGAGAAATTGTCAAATCGAGTCTATATGATACAGGTAAGATTGTGTATTGAAATAATCATCTATTTCAGGAGGTCGCTTAATGCCACAGGCTAAGATTGGGGTTATTGGCGGGACGGGGCTGTATGATATTGAGGGGCTGACCGATATTGAAGAGGTTGACATAAATACACCCTTCGGTAAGCCGAGTGATACCATAACTATTGGTAGCCTGGAGGGGGTGGGGATTGCCTTCCTGCCCCGGCACGGCAAGGGGCACCGCATCTCCCCTACCGAAATCCCGGTGAGAGCTAATATCTATGCCTTGAAGTCGCTGGGAGTGGAGCACATTATCGCCATTAACTCGTGTGGCAGCTTTAAGGAAGAGACTAAGCCCGGCGACCTGGTTATCCCCGACCAGCTCATTGACCGCACCCGGAGTCGGGTTAATTCATTTTTCGGTGAGGGCATTGTCGCCCACATCTCCTTTGCCGAGCCGTTCTGCCCGGTGCTGAGTCAGACTCTGTATCAAGCAGCCAAAGAGGTAGGAGCTGTTGTCCATCCCAAAGGTACCTATATCGCTATGGAAGGTGCCGCCTTTTCTACCCGGGCGGAATCACGCCTTTACCGCTCGTGGGGGGCTGATATTATTGGGATGACCGCATTGCCTGAAGCCAAGCTGGCACGGGAGGCCGAAATCTGCTACGCTATTATTGCCTGTGTTACTGATTACGATAGCTGGAAAGAGCGAAGTCAGCCGGTAACAGTAGATATTATCCTGAAAGTCCAGCATCGGAATATTGATACCGCTAAGAAAATTATTAAGCTGGTAATCAGCAGAATACCTGAGCAGCGTGACTGCGAGTGCGCTACCGCATTGGAGACAGCTATTGTTACTGCCCCAGAATTTATACCAGCCGAGCAGAAGGAAAAACTGAGCCTGCTGCTAGGCAAATATCTAAAAGGAGATAGCTAACAGCGTTATGCCCCGCATGGAATTTGAGTGCCTACCAACGGTTATTGGCAGTATGCCCCATACCGACCCTTCAGAGGCTTGCTCCCTAGTCAGCCACTACCTTAAAGACATTCCTGCCTGGCCCCAGTTACCCAAGCGTTCCTTCCTGGAAAATATGTATGTCCAGTTTAGCCAGGGCTTTCCCGGAGCAGTAGTCAAGGAAGACAGCATTTATATAGACCGCTCCCAGGACCTGGATAAGCCACTGGAGCAACTCTATGCTGCCTATCTAGAGAACAATATTGATAAATATCCCGTTAGCCCAGAATATGCCGCTGGTTTCCACAGTTTTATAGTCCTGGACAATCTATCACCTCTGGCAGTTAAGGGACAGATAACCGGACCGATTAGCTGGGGATTAACCGTCACCGATGATAGCCGTCGAGCTATAATCTATGATGATACTCTGGCTGACGCTGCCGCCAAGCTGCTCAGGCTAAAGGCAGCCTGGCAAGAAAAAGAGCTAAGGAAAATCTCCCGGAATACCATTATCTTTGTTGATGAACCATACATGGCTTCCTTCGGTTCAGCCTTTGTCTCACTGTCCCGAGAACGCGTGAGCAGCCTGCTGGAAGAGGTCTTTGGTGGCATTAGCGGGCTGAAAGGAGTCCACTGCTGCGGCAATACTGACTGGTCAGTCCTGCTCAACACCAGCGCTGATATCCTGAGCTTTGACGCTTACAACTATGCTCAGTCGCTAAGCCTCTATCCCTCGGAAATAAAAAAGTTCCTGGATAGTAAAGGGACTATTGCCTGGGGGATTGTCCCTACCGATGAAGAATTACTGGCTAAGGAAACGGCGGCCAGCCTCAAAGACCGCTTGGAGGAGGCAATGGCACCTTTTACCAGAAAGGGTATCCGCTTCAAGCAGTTGATAAGGCAAGGGCTGCTTACCCCTAGCTGCGGGCTGGCATCTCTAGCCAGTGTGGAGGCAGCCGGCCGAGCCCTGGAGCTACTGGCTGAGTTGTCGGCAACGATGAGAAAACGCTACTTGTAAAGAAAGGTTTGGCAATGGAATGCCGGATTGAAGTCAATAAGGCAAAGTGCACCTGTACCTACGAGCCCTGCTCCAGAAAGGGCAAATGCTGTGAATGCATCGCCTACCACCTGGAGTATGATGAACTCCCTGCCTGTGTCTTCCCCCCAGAGGTGGAAAAGACCTACGACCGCTCCTTTGCCAGGTTTGTCGAAGTCTTCGCTCATAAAGCGAGACACCCCTAGTTTAGCCAAAGGTGGCAGGGAAAGCTAATTTGGGTTATATTATCTAACGACATGAACAAGAGAAAAAGAGTAGCCCTCCTCAAACATCGGCGCAACAGAAAGAAGCTAAAGGAAAGAAGAAAGGCACCGGCAAAGCTCTAGGGTGGTAACAGCCTATGAAGCAAGTTTATCTGCTCACCGGCAAGCCGGGGGCTGGAAAAACCAGCCTTGTTAAACAGGCTACAGCCGGGATGGAAGGAAAAGCCGGCGGGTTCTATACCGAGGAAATACGAAGCAGGGGGGTAAGAGAGGGCTTCAGGCTCGTTACCCTGGATGGACAGAAGGCCATACTATCTCATATTAATATTCATAGCCCATACCGGGTGAGCAAGTATGGAGTTGACCTTGATAGCTTAGACAGAGTGGGTGTTTCTACCCTTCACAAAGCAGCTGAGGAATGCGATTTAGTAGTCATTGACGAAATTGGAAAGATGGAGCTATTTTCAGCTAACTTCAGGGAAACAGTTTTGCACATAATCAACAGCGGGAAGAGGCTTCTGGGAACCATCATGCTTAATCCTCACCCATGGGCAGATTCTATTAAGCATCATCACCAGGTAAATTTAGTGACAGTAACCAGAGCCAATTACCACCAAGTGCTGGATGACTTGCGGCACTGGCTAAATGCCAACAAAGATTGAAGGGGGAGAGAGACAAGACTGATGTCGCCGCTACCGGAAATGGTTGAAGCACTCCTAGACCCGCAAGCCTATCCTGAGTCTCTACAGCGGGTAGAGCTAGTGCAGACGCAAATGTCCTTTGTCTTTCTGGCTGGTGAATATGTGTATAAGGTAAAGAAGCCGGTGAATCTAGGCTACTTAGACTATACCACTTTGGACAGGCGCCACTTCTTTTGCCAGCGAGAGGTCGAACTTAACCGGCGCCTCTGCCCTGAGGTCTATTTAGGTGTGGTGACAATAACCAGGACCAAGGATGGCATTTTTATAGGCGGTAAAGATAAAATTATTGAGTATGCGGTAAAAATGCGCCGTCTCCCCCATGAAGCGATGATGAATGTGCTACTGACCAACAATCGGGTATCACCAGAAATGATAAGTAGCGTGGCGCAAAAACTGGCGGAATTTCACCAAAAGGCAGAGACCAATGCCACTATCAGTGCCTTTGGTGACCTTGATACTATTACTCAAAATACTGAGGAGAACTTCACCCAAACAGAAAAATATATCGGCAACACTATTTCCCAAGGGAAACATCAGCTCATCAAGGATTACACTTATAACTTTATTGAGAAAAATGCCCCTTTATTTCATAAGCGAACAGCCCAAGGCAGGATAAGGGATTGCCACGGAGACCTCCACGCTGCCCATATTTGCTTCACTAATGGCATCTGCATCTACGATTGCATAGAATTTAATGATAGGTTTAGATATTGCGATGTCACCTCAGAGGTTGCCTTCCTGGCTATGGATTTAGACCACTACGGACGGGCTGACCTATCACATAGCTTCATCAATGCCTATGTAGATATTAGCCAGGATAAGGAGTTGGTGAAGCTGCTTAATTTTTACAAGTGCTATCGGGCTTATGTGCGGGGAAAGGTGGAGAGCTTTAAGCTGGATGACCCCTATATTAGTGAAACCGAGAAAAAGCAAACTTTAGAAGTAGCCAGCAGTTACTTTGCTTTAGCTAGCTCCTATACAAGATCAAGGCCAATCCTGTTCATTACCGCCGGTCTGGTCGGTACCGGTAAGAGCGCCCTGGCTCAAGCCTTAGCTAAAAGGTTGGGACTGGCGGTTCTCTCCTCAGATGTTACCAGGAAGCAGTTAGCCTCTATCCCCATAACCGAGCATCGCTTTGAGGAGTTTAACACCGGCATTTATTCCCCTGAGTTTTCCCGGAGAACTTATGATAAGATGTTCACTGAGGCAAAACATGTTTTAGATGAAGGGGGCTCAGTGATTTTAGATGCTTCCTTTATCAAGACTGATGAGCGCCTGAAAGCAAAAAGATTAGCTGAAAAGACGAACGCCGACTTTTTCATCTTGGAGTGTGCTCTGGACGAAGAAATCATCAGGCAGCGCCTGGCTCAGAGGCTAGAACAAGGCTCAGTATCAGATGGACGCTGGGAAATATATGAGCCGCAGAAGAGACAATTTGACCAAGTGGTAGAAGTGCCACCAGCACGTCATCTTATCATTGACACATCAAAGCCTCTAGAGAGGGTAATAAACGAGGTTGAGGCAATAATTTTATGACACCGACGTCAAGTTTAGACAATTTCTAAGACAATAAATTGAAAGAGAGGCTATGCTCCCCCCTAATCAGACTATAGAGTTTAGTAAACGAGAATCTCGCTGGTCATTGATTTTTGCTTCCCTGCGCTATAGAGACTTTCGCCTGGTCTGGCTGGGTTCCATTACCGAGCACTTCAGCGAGTTTGTGCAGATTGTAGCCATTCTCTGGCTAGTCAACGAGATAACCCATTCACCGCTGATGTTAACCATAGTAGGCGCCAGTAGATATATAGCCATGGTCTTTTTCCCTATAATTGGTGGCGTGGTGGCTGACAGAGTAGACCGTCGCCACATGCTGATAGCTACATTGCTGGCATTTGGCTTACTCGCTACTGGTTTAGCTGTACTTACCATAACTGGACTAATAGCTATATGGCACCTGATAGTTTTCTCCTTGCTAAGCGGTGTGGCCGTCAGCTTCAATCATCCGGCACGGCAGGCGATTGTACCCAATTTAGTAAAGAGAGAGCACCTCCTTAATGCCATATCACTGGACTCTATATCTGTGCAACTAAGTATGCTCATCGCTATGCCAATAGCAGGGACTCTCATGGCTATAATAGGAGTGTGGCCACTCTTTGTTATAGCAGCACTAGGCTACCTACTAGCGATTCTTTGGCTTTTGAGGGCCAGAATTCCTCCCACACCACCCAGCGCCAGAAGGCAAGCCCCGTGGCACAATCTTACCGAGGGATTTCATTATCTGCGCAGCCACACGATAATCCTAGGCTTAGCATTACTGTATCTTATCCCCTGGCTTACCATAAATACCTATACTAATTTCATGCCAGTATTTGCCCAGGATATTTTACATATTGGCGCCGTCGGGTATGGCTACCTTCAGGGGGCACCGGGGCTAGGGGCTATACTTGGCCTCATTGGACTTACTTTCTTGACCTATTATAAAGGTAAGGTTAAACTACTCTTTGGTGCTGGCGTATTCCTAGGAATAGGCTTAATTAGCTTCTCAGCATCAAGTTGGGCATTTCTATCTTTGCCTTTATCAGTAGTTATTGGAGGTATGCAGACAACCTTTCTGGTAGTGAACACAACCCTGATTCAAAATGTTATTCCCGATGAAGTGCGCGGCAGGGTAATGAGCTGGCGTGAAGTAGCTATGGGCCTAGGTCCTGCTGGCAGTATATTGTTTGGGGCTATCGCCCAATATAGGGGGGTGCCGTTTTCATTAGGCTTGTTAGGGGGCATTGTCCTCTTTGTTTCCTTATTATTATTTGTGCTTTTGCCCAAGTTCAGAACATTAGGGTAAAGAAATTAGACAACCTAAAAAGGAGCCGTCATTATGAATACTGGAGAACACAGCCAATATGAAATTAAGGACCCAACACTAGCTTTAGCCGGCAGGCAGCGAATAGAATGGGCTTACCGGGAGATGCCAGTAGTGAAGTTAATCAGGGAGAGATTTGCCAAAGAGAAGCCATTAAAGGGTATCCGAATTTCAGGCTGCCTCCACATTACCACCGAAACAGCCAATCTGGCGTTAGCTCTAAAAGAGGGAGGCGCCGACCTCATTTTATGTGCCTCTAACCCCCTCAGCACCCAGGATGATGTCGCCGCTGCCTTGGTAGAATACGGCATTCCCACAAATGCCATTAAAGGAGAGGATGAAGCAACCTACTATAAGCATATTAATACCGCTTTACACCATAAACCTCAGCTTACTGTAGATGATGGCGCTGACCTGGTTACCACCCTTCACACCAAGCGAAGTGATATAATTAGTAATGTCATCGGTGGCACCGAGGAAACCACCACTGGTGTTGTCCGACTACGCAGCCTGGAGAAGGCAGGGAAGTTAAAGTACCCTATAATTGCGGTAAATGATGCTCAAACCAAGTACCTCTTTGACAATCGCTATGGCACCGGGCAGAGCACCATCGACGGTATTACCCGTGCTACCAATATCCTATGGGCCGGTAAAAAGGTAGTGATTTGTGGCTATGGTTGGTGCGGGCATGGTGTCGCCTTAAGAGCCAAAGGGCTAGGCTCGCAGGTGATTGTTACCGAGGTAAAGCCAGTCCGAGCCCTGGAGGCAATAATGGATGGCTACCAAGCCATGCCCCTGCTAGAAGCCGCCAAGCTGGGTGATATTTTCATTACCATCACCGGGAACAAAAATGTTATTGATAAAGCTCATCTCCAGGTGATGAAGGATGGAGCCATTCTGGCTAATAGCGGACATTTCAATGTAGAGATTAATATCCCAGCTTTAGAAAGCCTGGCTCGTAGCAAGCGACGCATACGCCCCTTTGTTGACGAATACACCTTAAATAATGGTAATCACCTTTACTTACTAGGCGAGGGAAGGTTAATTAATCTGGCAGCGGCGGAAGGACACCCAGCCAGCGTTATGGATATGAGCTTTGCCAACCAGGCCCTGTGCCTGGAGTATATGGTGAAAAATCAGGAGAGGCTCGAGCTTAAAGTCTATCCAGTACCCGAAGAAATCGATAAACAGATAGCTCGATTAAAACTCCACTCTATGGGCATAAACATTGATAGTTTAACCCCAGAACAAAAGGAATACCTGACCAGTTGGGAACAAGGAACATAAAAAGGAGTAGATAATGACTAATAGTTTTGCTAGTTCACCTTCTTACATGCTTACCTCAGAGTCAGTTACCGAAGGGCATCCTGACAAGCTATGTGACCAGATATCAGATGCTATTCTGGACACTATTTTGGAGAAAGACCCTTATGCCCGGGTAGCCTGTGAGACCGCAGTAACCAATGGCTTAATAGTTGTTATGGGGGAAATTACCACCGATTGCTATGTTGAGATTCCTCAGGTGATACGAGGAGTAGTGCATGATGTAGGCTACACCCATCCCGAATATGGCTTTGATTATCAATCCTGTGGAGTGATGGTTTCTATTAAGGAACAATCCAGCGACATTGCCCTGGGGGTAGATAAATCACTGGAGGCTAAGACAGGCTCAGTCGCTAATGACCTTGATAAAATAGGGGCTGGCGACCAGGGAATGATGGTTGGCTTTGCCTGCAACGAGACGGCTGAACTCATGCCTTTGCCTATTTCCCTAGCACATAAGCTATGCCGTCGCCTGGCTCAGGTGAGGAAGGATAACACTCTGCCCTACCTCCGCCCTGATGGCAAATCACAGGTTACTGTGGAATACAATAATGGCGTTCCCAGACGGGTGGATAGTGTAGTGATTGGAGCCCAGCACAACCCTGATGTCAGCCATAATAAGATTGAAAAAGACATCATTGCACAGGTAATCAAGGTGGTTATCCCAGTCTCACTAATGGACGACAAAACCAAATTCTATGTCAATGCTACCGGTCGCTTTGTAATTGGGGGGCCGGTATCCGATACTGGTTTCACCGGACGCAAGATTCTGGTTGACACTTATGGTGGCATTGCCCGACATGGTGGTGGTTCCTTTTCAGGCAAAGACCCGACCAAGGTTGACCGCTCGGCTGCCTATGCCACTCGCTATATCACCAAGAATATTGTCGCTGCCGGGCTAGCTGAGCGCTTGGAAATCCAAATTTCGTATGTTATCGGCGTCGCTCACCCACTCTCTATCTCTATTGAGACCTTCGGCACCGCCAAGGTTGACCAAGGAGTCATACTTGAACTGATTAATACGCACTTTGACCTGAGACCGGGAGCTATTATCCGCACCCTAGACCTGCGCCGCCCCATTTACCGCCAGACCGCTTGCTATGGGCACTTTGGCCGTGATGACCTTGACCTCCCCTGGGAAAAAACCGACAAAGCCAAGCTTTTACGAAAAGAGGCGCTGGGAAAGTAGTAAAGGGAGTCTTAGAGGGGTGAAGCCCCTCTAATAAAACATCCTCCCCTTCAAAGAAGAAGGGGAGGACACAGGGGGTGAGGTAGATAAACAATCCGATTAAATTTGGCACCGATGGCTGGCGAGGCATTATCGCCCAGGACTTCACCTTTGATAATGTGCGGGTTTGTACCCAAGGGGTAGCTGACTATTTAAGACAAGCAGGCTTAGCTAATCGAGGGCTAATCGTGGGCTATGACACTCGCTTTGCCTCTGAGGACTTTGCCTCTGCGGCGGCTGAAGTAATCGCTGGTAACGGGATAAAGGTTTACCTTTGCCCCAGAGCAACACCAACACCGGTGATAAGCTTCAGCGTTAGAGAGCAAAAGGCGGGTGGGGCTATCGTTATAACTGCCAGCCATAACCCGGCTATTTGGAGTGGCTTTAAGTATAAATCTGAAGAGGGCTCTAGTGCCCCTCTTGAGGTTACAGATGAAATAGAAAAGCACATTTCCCACACCCTTACCTCAGGAAAGGTAAATCAAATGCCACTGGCTGAAGCTTTAGAACAAGACATGGTAAAATACCTTGACCCAGACCCGTCTTACTTTGACCAATTAGCCAGGCTCATTGACCTAAGTGAGCTACGCCAAGCCAAGCTAAAAATAATTGTTGACTCAATGTATGGCGCCGGAGCCGGCTATCTTAAGACACTGCTAGGCGGAGGGGCTATTGAGTTGGTGGAGATAAATAACGAACGCAACCCCCTGTTCCCGGGAATACAGCCTGAGCCGATTGCGGGTAATCTAGCCAAGCTCTCAGCTACGGTTAAAAGGCTGAAGGCTAATGTTGGCTTGGCTACGGATGGTGATGCCGACCGCATTGGCATCATAGACGAAAAGGGGATGTTCCTGAACCAGCTCCAGGTCTTTGCCCTGCTCTGCCTTTACTTGCTGGAGGTGCGAGGTGAGCGAGGTCCGATAGTCAAGACCATAACCACCACCAGCATGCTTGACCGCCTAAGCGAAATATATAATGTGCCCGTCTACGAGACGCCGGTGGGCTTCAAATATGTTGCTCCAGTAATGAGAGCCAAAAATGCCCTCATTGGCGGGGAGGAAAGTGGCGGCTATGGCTTCCGGGGTCATATCCCAGAGCGAGATGGCATCTTGGCCGGTCTCTATTTCCTTGACCTGATGATTAAGACCGGTAAAACGCCGTCGGAACTTCTAGACTACCTTTATAGCAAGGTAGGTCATCACTACTATCAGCGCATGGATATTGAATTTCTTGAGGAGGAGCGCCAGGCGATAGATAATCGTATTAGGGATAACTCGCCCGACATCCTTGACGGGGTCGAGGTGGTGGCAGACCATATTGATGGTTTTCGCTTCACTTTAGCCGATACTTCCTGGCTACTCATCAGATTTTCGGGGACGGAGCCGTTGCTTCGCATCTATGCCGAAAGTAACAGCCTGGCCCGAGTAGAAAAGCTGCTTGAGCAGGGCAAGGAATTAGCTGGAGTTTAAGCTATGACTATTTTAGATGACCCTCAGGTATTTAAGCAATTTGACCCAGAAGGTATGCTAGCACGCCTCCACGAAATACCCTGGCAGTGTCAACAGGCATGGCAAATGGCGATGCACTTTGACCTGCCGCAAGACTACTCACAGGTTAATAAAGTAGTCATCCTGGGTATGGGTGGCTCAGCTATTGGTGGCAGTCTAGTCACCAGCCTGGCAGCATCAGAGGCTAAGCTACCTATTCTTGTCCACCGCGACTACAATTTGCCCGCCTATATTGACGCCAAAACTCTAGTCATTGCCTCCAGCTACTCGGGGATGACCGAGGAAACCCTATCCTCGTTTGAGCAAGCACTGGGGACGGAGTCAAAAAAGCTGGTGATTACCACCGGTGGTAAGCTAAAAACCATGGCTGAAGAAAGAAATGTCCCTGCTTTTAGCTTTGACTATCAAGCTCAACCCCGTGCCGCCTTGCCCTTTAGCTTCCTACCTATTCTCTGCTTTCTACAAAGGCTCGGCTTCATCAATGATAAGTCAGCAGATGTAGACGAAACAGTGCAGATTCTAAAAGAACTAGCCCAAAGAATAAACGAGGATGTGGTGCTATCCCACAATCCGGCTAAGCAATTGGCAAGCAAGTTATACGGCCACTTACCGGTGATATATGGAGCCGGCATAGTCTCCGAGGTAGCCCACCGCTGGAAAACACAGATTAATGAGAATAGCAAGACATGGGCTTTCTATGAGATTTTCCCGGAACTCAACCACAATGCTGTCATCGGCTACCAGTTTCCTGAGGAGCTAGCCGCTAAAATAATGGTGATTCTTCTTCGGTCAGCCTCTCTACCCAAACGCATTCTAGTTCGCTACCAGGTTACTTGCCAGCTCCTTGACCGAGCTAAGGTTAGCTACCAATTTGTGGATGGCGACGGCACCAGCCCGTTGAGCCAAATGATGAGCCTGGTGCTATTCGGCGACTATGCGAGCTACTATCTGGCAATCCTTTATAAGATTGACCCCACCCCAGTCAAAGCCATTGACTACCTGAAACAACAACTTGCCCACGCTAAAGAGGAATAAGAAAACGAAGTCTGCTCGACTAAGCTAACTCATCTTATACTACAGGAGAAGTAATAATGAAGGGCATAAAGCTATACGGTATTGTAGGACTCTTGGTTATGATAGTAGCTGAGATACTTATGCTACTCAATGTTAGAGTTGTCTCAGCTTTCTTCACCCCTATAGTCTGGACAGGCTATATCCTATTCATTGACAGCATAATATTCAGGCTAAAAGGCAAATCACTAATATCAAGTAGAGCTAAAGAGCTGTGGGCTATGCTTCCCCTTTCCATAGTCTTCTGGCTGGTCTTTGAGCTTTATAATGTCTATATGCCTAACTGGTATTATATAAATCTACCGAGTAACCAAGCAGTAAGGTGGTTTGGTTATGCCTGGTCTTTTGCCACCATATATCCGGCCATATTTGAAACCACTGAACTACTACAAACCGTCCACTTATTTGATAAGTTATCAATCAAGAAATGGGCGCCTTCGGCGAGGTGGTTGTACCTCTTGATTATAGTGGGCTTGATGTTCTTAATTATACCGCTCCTACAGCCACCAGAAATTGCCAAATACCTGTGGGCGCCGGTTTGGGTAGGCTTCATTCTGGTTCTAGAGCCGATAAATTATTGGCTCAAACGAGACTCGCTGCTCGGATACTTGGCGCAAGGAAGCCTGGTGAGGATCGTCTCTCTTTTTGTCGCTGGTTACATCTGTGGCTTTTTATGGGAGTTCTGGAACTACTGGGCTTACACCAAATGGATTTATACTATTCCTTTTACCCCAAATACTCGAATCTTCGAAATGCCTGTAGCTGGCTTCATTGGCTTTGGCCCCTTCGCCCTTGCCTGCCATGTGATGTACCATTGGGCAAAAACAATGATGAGCTTGGGGAAAAAACATACTAAAGCGCTTCTCTTATCGCGTGGCTAGTAGTGCAAATAAAGACAGAAGCTCCGGATTTGCCCGGCTCCTGGTTTTTACCTCTTGGTATATTGAGGTGCCTTGCGAGCCCGCTTGAGACCAGCCTTCTTTCTCTCTTTAGCCCGAGAATCCCGAGTAAGTAGTCCGTTCTGGCGTAGCGTAAGCTTAAGGCTCTCATCGGCGTTCACCAAGGCACGAGCAATACCATGAGAAATAGCGCCACTCTGCCCCGATATGCCACCTCCAGCTACCTTAATCACCGCATTATACTTGCCGACACTATCGGTAACTAAAAGAGGTTGCACTATTATTCGGCGGTGCTCAAGAAGGGGATATCGCTCCTCATAAGGCGCACCATTTATGATAATAGCGCCATTGCCCGGCAACAACCGTACCTGGGCCACCGCCGTCTTGCGTCTGCCTGTCCCATGAAAATAGGTTTGCTTTTCCATCCGAACCCTATCCCCTCTAAGTCATTATGAAGAGAGGCTTCACCTCCCTTCAGCTATCACCCCAGCTGAACTAGCCTTCGTCTGAGCTTGATGAGGGTGAGTATCACCAACGTAGACCCTGAGCTTTCTCCTTATTCTAGCACCCAGGCGATTGTGAGGCAACATTCCTTTGACCGCATGCTCAATCACCCGGGCAGGATTAGATTGCATCATTTTCTCCAGATTGATACTCTTCAATCCCCCAGGATACCCTGAATGTCGATAATAGATCTTCTGCTTAGCTTTGTTACCAGTAACCCGAATCTTCTCCGCATTGATAATGATGACAAAATCGCCAGTATCCAGATTACGGCTGAATATTGGCTTATGCTTGCCCATAAGTAAGCTAGCTACTTGAGTGGCCAGTTTGCCTAAGACCTTACCTGATGCATCAATAACATGCCACTCTCGCTCAATATCAGACGCCTTGGTGCTATAGGTTTTCATTTCTCTCCCTCAAAAGGACTGGTGTAATTTATCCGCATCAGATATAACCCGCAGGCAGGAGCGGTAGGCCCGGCCAAACCAGGGGTTTTTGCCTCAGTTATATTATGCAATTCATCAACAGTCATCTTACCCAAGCCAACTCTGAGCAGGACGCCCACCGTATTGCGCACCTGGTGAGGTAAGAAGGAGTTAGCCACTATATTAAAAGCGACCAGTTCCCCCTCCCTCTCCATTTCTGCTTTATATACAGTCCGTACCGTGCTTTTTATCCTCCCCCCGATACAGGTGGCAAATGAAGCAAGATCACGCTCACCAATAAGAAGCTGACACGCCCGATTCATTGCCTCAATATCTAGATGACCAGTAACAAGATAAGCAAAATCTTCCCTGATTGGAGACCGAGTCAAGCTATTTAATATATAGTAACTATATTCTCGACTAAGAGCATCACGCCTAACATTGAAAGAATCTTCTACCTTATATGCCGCCCTGACCGCAATATCCCTGGGTAAATAGTAGTTTAGCCCCTTAACAAAGGTTTGTGGAGAAAGAAGCGAATCAGTCCTGAAGCTAACCACCTGTCCCTTAGCGTGGACACCGGTATCAGTTCGGCTGGCAGATATCACCCTAATCCTTTCCCCGGTAAGTTTCCACAGCGCCTTCTCCACTTCGCCTTGAATAGTGGGCAGGTTAGCCTGTAACTGAAAGCCATGGTAGTGGGTGCCTTCATATTCCACAATTAATACAACCTTAACGGTTGCGGCCACGCTAACGACCTTCTTTACCACTGAATCAACCCCAGTGAATACCATTATTCCACCAACTCAAGCTGAACCATAGCTGCCCCATCACCCAATCTAGGTCCCAATTTAATGATACGGGTATATCCCCCGTGACGCTCAGCATACTTTGGGGCAAGCTCAGTAAATACCTTCTCGGTCACTTTTTTATCAAAAATAAATGATAGCGCCTGGCGACGGGGGTGAAGTCCACCCTTCTTGCCCAAGGTAATCATCTTCTCCGCCAGACCGCGCACTTCCTTAGCCTTGGCCTCCGTAGTAGTAATCTTTTCATAGTTCAGCAGGTCAGTCACCAAGTTACGATACATCGCTCTCCGATGTCCCGATGTCCTGCCTAACTTCCGGCCGGCTATTTTATGCCTCATATTACCCACACCTCAATAAACAACTGGTAAACCCTTCAAAAATGTCACTCCTCAGGTTGGCTCTCACCGACATCTTTTTCCTCTTCTCCCTCCACCCCAACCGGCGGGGTAAGCGACAGCCCCAATGCCTCGAGCCGCTCCTCTATCTCCCGTTTAGACTTTTGCCCAAAACTGCGTAGCGCAAGCAATTCTTTCTCGCCTTTACTGATGAGTTCGCCCACGGTAGCGATATTGCCGCGTCTCAAGCAATTCATGGTGCGCACTGATAGGTCTAGTTGCTCCACAGGCATATTATATTTCTCATCAGGAATAGATAAGCGAATGAACTGTTTCTCCACCTCCGTCTGAGAAACCCTAGCATAATCAACAAACGGAGACAGCTGCTCTACTAAAATAGAAGCACCCTGGCTGATGGCATCCACAAGTGATATAGTGCCGTCCGTCCACAACTCCAGAGACAACCTCTCGCGGCTAGTCTCTCGGCCGACATGAATTGGCTCAACGGTAAAATTAACCTGGCGTATTGGAGTAAAGATGGCATCCACTGGAATCACTCCTATACGCAGCTCATCACCAGATTCAGCCTGCCTATAGCCCTCACCTAATTCCACATCAAACGCTACACAGAGTTTGGCTTCAGGCGAATCCAATGTGGCTAGATAAAGCTCAGGATTAACGACTTCACAGTCAACCGAGGGCTTAATGTCAGCAGCACAAACTCGCCCCTCTCTTTCCACCTCCAAGGTTAACTTACATGGTTCACCAGAAAGGGGCTTGAACCGTAACGCTTTAACATTAAGTAAGAACTCTATGGTATCTTCTTTTACATGAGGAATAATCGAGAACTCATGTTGAATTCCCTCAATCTTAACTCGGGTCACGGCTGCCCCTGGCAGATAGCCGAGCAGTACTCTCCGCAGAGCATTGCCTAGAGTAATACCAAAGCCTTTTTCTAATGGCTCCGCCACAAAGCGGCCAAAGTTATCTTTACTTTCAACACACTCAATCCTGGCAATTGCTAGACGAGACAAAGGCTACCTCCTTATTAACTAGCTTATCGCGAATAGTACTCAACTATAGTCTTCCCATCAAATTTAGCCTCAACATCATCAGGGGTAGGCAGAGATAACACTTGACCAACAAGGTTCTGCCTATCCAGGCTCAACCATCCCAAAATAACTTTACTCTCAATGGTTATCGCCATTTGTTTATAATACTCAGTTTTGGTACTTGTTTCCTTCCAGCTAATGGTATCACCTTCCTTGACCAGACAAGAGGATATATCAGTCTTGCGCCCGTTGAGCATAATATGCCCATGTTGCACCAGCTGACGAGCCTGAGACCGGGAGTCAGCGAAGCCTAAACGATACACTATATTATCCAATCGCCTCTCCAGCAGCACTAGCAGATTTTCCCCGGTGATACCAGACTGCCTCTCAGCTTGAAGAAAAAGCCGCCGAAACTGCCTCTCCATCATCCCATAAGCATAGCGGGCTTTCTGCTTCTCCCGCAATTGAAGACCGCGGTCAGAAACCCGACGCCGACTGGGCGGCCGCCCTGGGGGTCTCCCCCGTTTATCCATCGCACATTTAGGAGTAAGACACCGACCCCCTTTAATCATTAACTTCTCGCCGCTACGGCGGCATAATCGGCAAACTGCAGCTATATACCTTGCCATCTCTCTACACCCGCCTTCTTTTAGGTCGGCGACAACCATTATGCGGGATAGGCGTCACATCCCTGATGCTGGTAATGTAAAGACCCGCACTCTGGAGAGAACGAATAGCCGCCTCACGCCCACTGCCCGGACCTTTAACATAAACCTCTACTTGACGCAAGCCATGCTCCATAGCTCTCCGTGCGGCATCGCGAGCTGCCAATTGGGCAGCATAGGGAGTACCCTTCCGCGATCCCTTAAACCCGGCAGTGCCCGAGCTTCCCCAAGCGATAACATTCCCCTGGGGATCGGTCAGAGTCACTATGGTATTATTAAAGCTGGATTGAATACAGGCTCGCCCTACAGGAATAGACTTGCGTTCCCGCTTTCTTCCCTTAGTTCTCTTCTTCTGTGGCATCCTACTCTCCTATTTAACTATGTTTATTTCTTCGTCATGCCGCGCCTCTGCCCTCTGCCAGCTACTGTTTTACGGGGACCACGCTTGGCACGAGCATTAGTTCGCGTTCGCTGCCCCCTGACTGGCAAGCCAAGACGATGTCTGATACCCCGATAGCTACCAATCTCGATAAGACGCTTGATGTTAAGATTGATCTCTTTTCTAAGCTCACCCTCAACCCTATACTCATGATCAATTAACTCTCGGAGACGATTAACCTCCTCCTCAGTAAGGCTATCCGCCTTAATATCAGGATTGATACCAGTCTGAGCCAGAATCCGCTGGCTCAAGCTAGGGCCAATACCATAAATACTTTGTAGCGAAATGACGATATGCTTATTTCTGGGTATATCTACTCCGGCTATACGTGCCATCTATTTCTCCTCGCTCAGCAATAAATTAGCCCTGCCGCTGCTTATGCTTCGGATTGGGACAAATGACTCTAAGCACCCCCCGCCGCTTTACCAGCTTACACTTTTCACATCTAACCTTAACTGAAGCTCTAACTTTCATGATAAGCCCTCACTACTTGAACCGGTAGGTAATCCGGCCTCGACTCAGGTCATAAGGAGAAAGCTCTATCAACACCTTATCACCGGGCAAGATCCTAATATAATGCATCCTTATCTTGCCTGAAATGTGAGCCAGCACCTTATGCCCGTTGGGTAATTCAACACGAAACATAGCGTTAGGCAAAGGCTCTACCACCGTTCCCTCAACCTCAATAGCCTCTTTCTTAGGCATAAACTCCTTTAGTAAGCACCTCCGGTTCAGTATCAGAAATGGCAATGGTATGTTCAAAATGTGCCGAAAGACTTCCGTCAGCAGTAAGCACTGTCCAGCGGTCATCACCGAGCCGGGTATGCCAGTCACCAGTATTCACCATAGGCTCAAGAGCAAGGGTCTTACCCCTCTTTAGCTCAGGCCCCGTTCCTGGCAGACCAAAGTTAGGTATTTGAGGTTCCTCATGCATCTCCCGGCCAATACCATGCCCGGTATACTCACGTACTACATGATAGCCATTTTTTCTCTCCGCATAATCTTGAATAGCGGCTGAAATATCCCCCAATCTTGCCCCCGGGCGAGCAGCTCTAATCCCTGCTTCCAGAGCACCCTTGGTAGTTTCTATGAGCTCTTTAGCCGCTGAGCTTATCTTGCCCACACCGACAGTTATCGCAGCATCACCTTGAAAACCATTAAAAATGACGCCGAAGTCCAGAGATACGATATCACCTTCACGCAAAACCCGGCTTCCCGGAATTCCGTGCACGATCTCGTTATTTACGGAAACGCAGAGATTGGCTGGAAAGCCATGGTACCCCTTAAATGAAGATTTAGCTCCAAGCCTTTTTAGCTCTCTAGCAGCGATACTATCTAGCTTTTTTGTCTTAACCCCGGGTTTTACATGATTACTCAGTATTTCTAGTATGGTAGCCACAATTCTACCGGCTTGCCGCATGGCGTCAAGTTTCTCGTCAGATTCAGTAATAGTAGCTGCTTGCTGTGTAATGAGCTCCTTGTTGGGTTGTGTACTTATTTTCATCTTGCTACGGTTTTCTCCTCCTGCAGAGCGGCAGCTATCCTCCTACCCACCGCATCTACATCTCCTTCTCCGTCTACTTCTAATAGCTTACCCGCACGGGCATAATAATCAATAAGGGGGACTGTCTGAGCAAAATAGACCTGCAGCCGCTTTTTGACTGTCTCAACAGTATCATCAGGCCGTTGATACAGCTCACCGCCACACCGGTCACACTTACCCCACACCCGAGGGGGAGATTTTATCGTGTGATACGGCGTCTGGCAGCCACGACAAATCCAGCGCCCACTGAACCGCTTCAGAAGCTCCTTTTCAGAGACCTTAATATATACCACCTTATCTATAGCCTTAGCCTGCTGGGACAAGGCTATATCCAATGCTTCAGCCTGCTTAAGGTTCCGGGGAAAGCCATCAAGAATTACCCCCGGTTCGCAATCGGGAGCCGCCATACGCTCCAGAACCATTCTTACGGTTATCTCGTCAGGAACCAGCATCCCCTTCTCCATATAAGACTCAGCCTTTATTCCTAACTCGGTCCCCTCCTCCAATGCCTGCCGAAACAGGTCACCGGAAGCAATATGTACTAGATTCAGCTCCCGAGCCAAGGTAGCCGCCTGTGTTCCCTTACCTGCTCCAGGAGCACCTATAAATATAATATACAACTTTTACTCCTACTTGATAAAGCCTTCATAGCGCCGCATCACCAGTTGCGCCTCTAACTGCTTCATAGTATCCAAGACAACACCAACCACTATAAGCATACCAAAGCTGGATAACTGCATTACTTGAACATTGGTAACCTCCCGAGCCATAAAGGGCACTATCGCCACTAAGGCCAGGAAAAGAGCCCCTGCCCAGGTAATATGTTTTATCACCTGATCAAGATATTCCTTGGTATGTTTCCCCGGTCGAATCCCGGGGATAAAACCCCCCTGCCTTTGCAGGACTCCAGGCAAATCCTGCTGCTGGAAGATGACCATAGTGTAAAAGAAGGCAAAAGCAACCACCAACAGGAAAAAGAGACCCCAGTAAAAGAAGCCCAGAGGCAGTGCGGCATTGGGATTAAACAGATTCATAATAGTATTAGCAATATTAGGCTCAGCCGGGTTGGCAAAATAACTGGCTAGTATACCGGGGAATATCACCAGCGACATAGCAAAGATAAGGGGTATCATACCCGCAGTATTTACCCGCAGCGGAATATGAGTCGCTCCCGATTGTCGATACATCCGACCGCCACGAAAGACACTTTTCGCATATTGAACCGGAATACGGCGGTGTGCCTCGGTAAAGATGACTATAAAAACAGTAGTAGCTAGGGCTATGATAAGATAAAATGCTAAACCACCAAAGTTTGCCCTAGCCAAGAAACCCTGACCAATCATCTCCGGTAAGCCCGCCACAATGCCGGCAAAGATTATCATAGATATACCATTGCCAATACCGTATTCAGTAATAAGCTCACCTAACCAGACCAAGAATACGGTGCCGGCTACCATCGCTAGAACCATAGCCACCATCGGCATTAGGGCGGCACTGCCGACGACACCCTCACGCTGGAAAAAGACTAACTGCCCATAACCCGAAAGACCAGCTAATGGTACCATCAGCCAGTGGGTAATCAGATTAATCCTGTGTCTACCAGTCTCCCCTTCCTGGGAAAGGGCTTGTAAGCGCGGGATAATCGGCACCATTAGCTGCATAATAATTGACGCCGTTATGTAGGGATAAACCCCCATCGCCGCCACACTAAGCCGTCTCATGGCACCACCACTAAACATGTCAAGCATGCCCAGTAGCGCATTGCGCTGGAATAGCTCCTGCAAGGCACCAAGGTCAACACCGGGCAGGGGCACATGAGCTATAAAACGAAAGATTATCAGAATACCCGCGGTAATGAGAATGCGACGCCTCAAATCGGGTAGACTGAAGGCATCAATCATTGCCTGAAGAAGGCGCGGTCTAGCCTGCCTTGCCCGCATATCCAACCTCCTCCACCTTGCCCCCAGCCGCCTCAATCTTGGCTTTAGCGGTAGCCGAGAACTTATTTGCCTTTACCAGCAGGGGATGATTAATATCACCCGCACCTAGAATCTTTATTGGATGCCGTAGAGATTTTACCACCCCAGCCGCTGCCAATCCTTCGGGGGTTACCTCGCTCCCCGACTTAAAGATATTAAGCTTATCCAGATTAACAACGCTATACTCTACCCTAAAAATATTGACAAAGCCACGCTTGCGGGGCAAGCTCTTAATCAAAGGCAACTGCCCACCCTGAAATCCCGGACGCATCTTATAGCCAGCACGAGACTTCTGCCCTTTACAACCGCGCCCGGAATAAGTGCCATGTCCACTGCCATCTCCCCGGCCCACCCGCTTCCTGTCTCTCCTAGAGCCAGGGGCTGGGGAGAGTTCATCCTGCCTTACCAATTTCTTCCTCCACTTTAACTAGATGCCTTACCTTGTTAATCATACCGCGAAGTGAGGCACAGTCATCGTGAATAATACTCTGATTCAGCCGATGAAAACCAAGAGCCTTTAAGGTTCTCTTCTGTACCTCAGCGTAGCCAATACCG